>OGKA01001132.1_pt1 | contig 23550 bp, 22 predicted proteins | sample 1572211 | NCBI WGS metagenome assembly OGKA01 (sample SAMEA2582125, study PRJEB24529) | metagenome | biome: Human gut stool | place: China | collected 2011 | reverse complement strand
TTGCTGGTCCCTTTTGACCATCCCCATCAGCCTGATTAGGGTGGCAGTGAGATGAGGGGTCAGATGATAGGTAAGCAGGGTACTGACAGTGGATTTTGTCCGGTACACCGTCAGGGTAAAACTGCCTGTCTGTTCATTCAGCACAAGGTCCTGCATCCGAATGCGCCGAAGTTCTGCTGAGCGCAACAGTGTTTCAAAACCTGTCCAGATAATGCAAAGGTCTCGGAGTTTGCGCACCGACTGTGTCGTACCGTGGGCTTTAATCAAAGCTTTCAGGTCGGAGACTAGGAATGGCGTTGCCTGACGAGTCACTTTTTGCTCTCGGGCTTCAGCTTGTTCGAGGCTTGCAAGAATACTCTTGACCTTGGATGTGATGATCCCAGGGCGATCGAGTGCTTTCCTATGGATACTGTTCAGCGCGTGCAGACAACCTTTAATGCTGCTGTGTGACAGCGAGCCCTGAAGATAGTCCAGATAGGACAACAACGGGGGTTGAGTCACCGGGAGAGAACTGGCAGGCCAGGCTTCGTTTCCCTCCTTTCCTGCATTAGCTTGGTACCACTCGTTCCAGGAACGCAGCCATTGAAGGTAAGTTTTAGCCGTGTGGTATTTCATATGAGAAAAGTAAAAAATGAGCTCCTTAAGGTCATTATTGGGCACCTCAAACGTGACCAGTTCCTGATGGAGGTCTGAGTCTTCAAACTGTCTGGTTACTGGCTTGCTGTTCATGGTGGTCACCTGAATACACTGTTTTTATTTACAGCTATTTTAGCACTGAGGTATCCACTTATGAACAGGTTCATAGCAACTAAAAAAGAGAGAGCGAGTACAACAACGATCCGGAGATAAACATCAAATATTTGTGAAAAAAATTAGATTCTAGGGACAAAACGACATAAGATTGGGAAACCGTACTTTCGCGGGAAATAAATTAAGGTTGACCATGTCCGAAACTAAGCAGGCGTATTTAATGAAATTTCGTAAGTGCTCTTCTTTCGACACACTGGAAAAAGTATTCGAACGACTCTGTGAAAAAAATGCAGGTATAGCATCACTGGAAATTTCCGGGGCATATGACCATCGAAAAGCTGAACTGACAATGAAGAAACTCTACGATAAAGTACCCGCAAGCGTATGGACACTGGTCCGTCAGTAATATGAAGATATTGGTAACCAATTTATCGCCGACTTTTCAGGAAAGGAGATTTATGAAAACGTCAGCAGTAAAATTAAAATTTTTTAATATTCTATTAATACCTCTTCAAATAAGCTTAATTAGTAAAGTCATCACGTCATTTAAAATCCTGTTTCCGCTCCATGGTGGTAACTCGTATGAGAATTAAACATCTAATATTTTTACCTGTTCCCTTCATTTCCTTTTATTTAAACGCGGCGAGCCTGGACGAAATCAATCAAAAGCTGGATGAAGGTTACCGTTACGCCTGTAACGCAACTCAGACGGGTAATGCAGAAGCCGCCTCCCTCGCGCTGGAGAACTACAGAACAAAATTCATCAACTCAGCATCACGATCTGGTTTCAGCGAGATAATGAATGTAGAAATAAACAAAGTTGTCGCGGAATTTTTCAGAAAGGGCATGATCCAGGGGAACACCAGCACTGGGGCCTGTGAGACTCCAGCGGAGCTGCTGCTCCAGACCTCTCAGGCGGTTTATTCCCGCCAGTCAAAGTCAGCACTGGCGTCAGCCCTCGATGGTGTCCGATTCACTGAATATGCGGCACAGGCCTACCCGATTTTTTATTCAATCCAAAGTACAGGTATCAGTGAGGATGAAGTAATTGAACAGATTAATAAAATAGGAAACAATGCAATAATTAATAACCAAAATGCAATTGATGTCAGTAATGCGACAAATGCAATGAAAGAAGTAGCGAAAGTCCTTTTTTCAGCCCGAAGTGACCCGGAGCTCATGAAATTTATGATGGATTATATTAATAACCACAAACTGCATTGAAGGTAATTGCGGTGTATAAAACAAAGCCATTTTCGGCCAAAAAATGAGTCAGCTGAAGAAACGCTCGTTAATTCCGAATCCGTCCAGATTAATATGGCACACTGCTGGTGGAGGTTTTGGCAATCGGAAAAGTAACTTTTCACCCGTGTCTAATCATCATCGTTTTATCAATCCGCTCAGTTACGGTATTAAAATCTCACGAAAAATAGTCTTCTTATCGAAGTGTCATGCTGTCTTCGCCCGATATAGTGAAGGTATGTATTCAGCGGGGCCACTGACATGCGAAAAAGCTATACCTATGGGATTCCTTTCGGACTCCATCGCGATACCGGACGGTTTCTGGACATCACGGAAGTCAGCAGAGGAAGCGCATGCAACTGCATCTGTCCTGGGTGTCGTACGGATTTGATAGCCAGACAGGGAGAGGTCAAACTCTGGCACTATAGCCACAGTACCGATCTCCTCGGTGATTGTGATGGCCTGATGGAGGCGATTCGGGGAAAAATTATTGAAGTTATTCAGGAAAAACAACTTCTAGGATTCCCGCATCTTCTGGCCGGTTACGATGGAGGCACGGTCCCACTTGATGAAGTCAGCGGCAGCGGAAGCATGTTCGGCGCAACGGCAGATCTTTTTGTGAAGGCGAACGATCTCTGCATAGCTGTGTTTCTGGACATTGACCGCAGTGTGGCCGGAAAACTGACGTTCGACCATCTCCATGCCTCGGAGATGGTAGCTGCATTGCGTATTGATCTGCCGGATATAGAATACGAAATCAGTCAGGTTCAGCTTGGTAGACGAGATGGTACCTACAGTGAATGTATCGAGAAAATCATCATTGATGCGACGGAGTCACGCGAATGGTTGTATCACCCCATGATGCAGGAACTGGGGACCGAGCCCCTGAAGGTATATGAGGGCCGCGAGCCAGCGGAAGCAGGACCACTTCTACAACGCCTTTCCGACAGCACCCTGAAGCTGCCGGACAACTTACCCCAGAGCATGAATGTGCTGATAAGAATGCAGCAGGCCACCATTGTGTGTTTGTGTCGGCTCACCGTCAGAGCTTCAGATATCGCCCAGACCGACGAATTCCCGCTGTTTATGCGTTACTTCCGGCTGCATTGCCTCGACACCAGTGAGCATGTGAATTACGAGAAATTGCTTAACTGGCAGGACATGATTACAAAATCAAAGGAAGGGCAGTTACTAACGGTGGAGGAAAGGGATTATCTCCAGGAAATCGTCCGTATTGGTCTCTATAACCACCGGCTTAAAAGTGTCTGCCTGACGGCCTGCGAAGACAGTAGGGTGGGAGAATCTGAAGGACCAAAAAATTACTCATTGCTCTGAAGAGGGATGGGAAATTATGGGGGGGCATGGAAGCGTGAAGAGAATAAACCTGTTCGCCTTAAACAGAAACAGGCTGTTCATTTCTTACATGTGAACAGAGTACCTATCATGATCAGACCGGTAATATAAATTGGCACAGCCATCAAAACCAATCCCAGTGGTTCTTCTTTGGTAAAAACATCCTGAATAAGTCCGTCTTCGCTTAATGCTAATGGACGCATACATTAGAATTAAGGCGTAAGGTCTAATAACTAGATCAGGAGTTTCGGATTTTTGCGCGGTAGGTGTGTTTGACCCTTTCAATTGTCGCAAGAGTTGAATTCCAGTAGCGTTCAGCGTCAGAACGATAAAGATCAGCGATAGCCTCTATGGTTTTGGGGGAACAGGTTGCACTGCGATGCACACGGCCTGCCTGACCAAAGACATAGACAAGAATGGACTGGCTACCAGACCGGCCGAACAGGGAGTTGCAAAGCCGCTTCGCTGCGAGCGGTGTCAGATCGGGGGCGTCTTCCTGAGCGTTCTCGGGAACAACGAATTCCAGAATGAAGCGAAGCATCTCCGATGTCTTGAAACGCTTTACCGCCGCAGACAAACGGGCGGCACGCAGGGCAGTGTCCCAGTGGTCGCTGCTGAAATTGCGGAGCTCCGCGAGGTAATCCTCTTCCAGGCTTTCATCAGAATAATAAATGCTTTCGTAAAAGCGCTCTGCGGGTGATTGCGTCTTTTCCATTGGAGAAACCATTTTGCCTAATGTATGCATACGTTAGCATGTAGTGAAATTAAAACAAGGTAAAGACAAAGAACCGCATTCAGGCGTTTCCCGGAGTAAGCAGATGGGCTGACAATTCGGCTGCGGTAATATCAAACTCAAGGTGTTTGATGAGCTCTGTTAATTGAGCGTTAAATGCCTCCCGCTCCAGTCCGGATTGGATGAGAAAGATCAGGGCCTTTTTCAGAACGGGCGGAGTACTCGCAATGTCGAGGAGAATGTTGCCCTCAATAACATGATCGCAATTTTCAAAAAGGTGGGCGTAACTCATTACGTGTATTCCATTTATCATTTTCAAATCGTGATAAAAATTAGATTACCAGAACGTCGGAAGCAAAAAAAAGCATTAAGCAGAAATGTATGGTATCCATCCTTCCTCCAGCTACCCTTGCGCCCTGATAATTTTATCCTGGGGGAGGGGGCATTGATCATTACATACCCGATCAGAAAAGCCGGGAACCAGAATGTCACCCGGATATCGAAGATGCAACGATTCAATATTAGTGTATTTAGCGTCTCCTGGCGGCAAAGTCGGTCGGCCGGAACTGGTAAACTGTATTCCACCTCGCCCGGGCTGGCAGGCGACTGACGTCTTGTCGGTTCATAGCCGGTGGTCGCGTCTGACAATACAGGCCCCTACAGTGTAAGGATTGTGATGGACGATAAAGAGCAGTTTACGAGTCTCGTGGCAAAGCATGCCTCCAGACTCACCGAAGAGCAGCTGGCCGGGTATGATGACTGTTCCCAGTATGGTGAATGCGTCTCGCCTTCATACGAAGTATTCCGGGGGTATCGTACCCGCCACACCCTGGATGAATTTCTGGAGCTGGCCATATCGCTGAATGCCATCCACCCGGATGAATATTTAACGGATATGCTGCTGAAGCCTCATGAGGTGATCGGTGCTCTGGCCGATGAAGGCGACCAGTTGAACAACGCCACCCCGGTTTATATCTTCCCGGATACCGGCGTCTATGCAGCGGCCGTCAGTGAAACCCGTGTGCTCGATGCCTGGCTTTGTTGGCCATGCTACCCGGCGAACTGGTAATGCGTCCGTTGGAATTGCACCGGCAGGATACGAATTTAACCGACCCCGTGGCGGGAGGGTTATCACAATTGCATGTCCTCATCCCTAAAGTCCCCTGCCAGACCCATACGTGCTGTCAGGCTTCGCCTGATTTGAGATCAGTGCAAATACTTCAGCCGATAACTTTTTGTTTTCTTTTTATTTTCTCCCTGTTTCCTCAAAATTCGCGTGCGGCCTGGTCAGGGCACGATTGTCACATAGGGTGTATTGAAGCGGGCAGGATGGTCGGGTGGGCACGGCCTGGGTTTGAGTCGGACACTATGTGGGATGAGGACATGCAAAATATTCGCTTTATCTGTGAAAACTGTTGTCTACGGGCAGTCACCAGTTCAAGTTACACCATCCACGTTAGCTTTTAATAAGAGTGGTTACGATGTTCAGTACTGAGAAAAAATCAGAGCATTTAGGTCAGATCATAGTGATTGATCCCGCGCTTCTTGGGCAGGGTATAGAGGTTGGCCCGGTCGTAGTGTTTGATTTGGGGCACGCCAGCAAAGGGGTTGCGGACTTGATGCGCGATGCTGAAAAGCTTGATGGTTTATCCCCAACGACAATAGCAAACAGACTTTCACGATGACCGAACAAGGTCGATTCGGGCAAGGCGGCGGAGGGGCACATCTCCCAATGATAATGAGGTTATGCAACCTGTTAGTCACCGGCTTGCCTGATGTTATGATTGACATCTCTTTTGACCGGTCTGTAGTTGAGCATTAATTCGTGAGGAATACGGTATCAGCGGATAAAAGTAGCATGTTTGCTATCGCCTCCAGCTGTGAAAACCCTCGGTGGGTGCAAGAAGTTGAGAGCCGTGGGGGGATGACCCGTAAGGAATGGGCTGACTTTGTGGATCGAAATTTTAACCCTCCTAAATAGAGTAAATTCCGATTGGCATTGTTGCAGGAATTATGGTGCCGCAGCTTATTGGGTGTTTGTCAATTGCCGGGAAGTATTCGCTGGCATATCACTTAAACGGGAGTAGTAAGTGAGAGAACCTCGTCCACGCCATACATTACAGGTAGTCTGTGTCCCGTCTCTGAATATACAGGATCTGGGGCTAACCAGTTTTCATAGCTGGCTCTTATCAAAAGGCTATGACACGACCAATGCCAGGAACAACCGTACTTGCTGGGCAAGGGAAGGTGGCTGGCACCTGAAGCGATGCAGACATCTGGCAACGGGCGAAGATCATTTCTGGTTTATCGCATTCAACGGTACCGGCGGCGACATTTTTCCTGTGAAAACCCAGCAGGACTACCGTGCTGCCTACCGCAAGCTTGAAGCGTATGGATATGCACCGGCCGTTATTGAACAATTGAACACAGGCGTTGCCTATAATCTTGCTTATTCACGGACACCTGTGGGATGCAAATAAAGGTTCATCCGTATAAATAAAGTATCATCCGTATAAATAAAGTTTCATTCTGAGCCTGCATCCGCTATGTTGAGGTCATCGACACAGCGGGGGCAGGCTTTCTCATGTCTGGAACATTCAAGGGGCTGACCCAGGCCCAGATCGATAGAAGGCTCAAGGACGGGCGTGGTCAAGGCCAGGGATCAGACTACAAGCCGTTCATCTACACAAGGGACGTGTCCTCGCTGGGTCGCTCCCACCGCCTGCCTGGCAGCAAGACCCGGCGTTTACACCATCTTCTATCCGATCTTGAACTGGCCATCTTCCTGACCTTGGATCGGTCTCCCCATGTCACCGATATCCGTGAACAGTTTCCGATGCGGGTCGAAGATACGGTGCGCATCGCCGAGGAGCTTGGCCTGCCCCACGGTTGTTACAAGGGTACCCCGCAGGTACTGACCAGCGACTTTCTGGTGGATTTCGAAGATCCTCAGCGCCCGAGCATCGCGATTCAGGCCAAGTACAGTACCGACCTGCAGAAGCCTGAAGTTATCGAGAGGCTTGAGCTTGAAAGGCGCTACTGGCAGGAAAAAGGTATTCCCTGGGTCATCGTTACGGAGCGCGAGGTATCCAAGGTGGCATTTGCCAATATCCAATGGCTCTATCCTGCCCATGCTGAAGGCGACATCGCTCAGGACGATCTCGCCCATTACCAGCAGCTGTTTCTGCTCGAGTTTCAGCGTCACCCAGACCGGAAGCTGACCGCTATTGCCCAAGGACTGGATACCTCCGGCCAGCTGGAGGCCGGTCAGGCGCTCTATTGGCTACGCCAGTTGCTGGCCCGGCACTGTTTCCTTTTCGATCTTGACACTCCTTACCGGGAGCTGAAGCCGAAAGACCTGGTTGCCAACTCTCATCAAATGCATCAGGAGCTGAGCAGTGTTGCCCGTTAATCAGGTGTTCCGGATGGGGGAACTGCGAAAGCGCCTGCTTTGGTCCGGTACCGAGCAGGCAATCTGGATCGATATCGATTCGGACACGGCGTTGCCCGAACCGATATCGATTGTAGAGCTGGAGCGTCTGATCATGGAGCGGGAGCTGGAGAGCATTGCCGATCCCTTCGAGGAAACAGTCCTACGGGAGGTTGAGGAAGGTTCCCTTGATCAGCAGAAGCGTGATGAAGCTTGGGGAATGCTGGCGGATTTTGTGCACAACCCCCAGCTTTTCGTGCGGCGCCCCAGAGGGCTCATTGTCAGAGGCATCATGGAGCGCCATGGTGTCACCAATCAGACGGTGTATAGGTTACTGAGGCGCTACTGGCAGCGAGGCATGTGCAGGAATGCCCTCTTGCCGGACTATGTCAACTCGGGCGCCCGTGGCAAGCGCAGAAAGCCGAACCAGGCCAAGCTGGGCAGGCCCAGAGTGGTGATGGAGGGGAAAGGGAGCAATGTCACGCCGGACATCGAGCGCATTTTTCGCCGGGTCATCGAGGAACGTTTGCTCAAGGAAAAACATCCGTCCATTCCTGATGCCTACGCCGCCGGGCTGAATCTGCTCCGTGCTGTTCTGACGGAGCTGCCGACCTCCGAACTGCCTACATTGGGGCAGTTCCGTTACTTCTATGGGCGCGAATATCACTTCACCGACACCTTGCCATGCAGGGTGTCCGCAGTGGATTTTGCCAAGGACTTCCGACCGCTCAGCAGTACATCGACGACCGAGGCACTGGGGCCAGGATACCGCTACCAGATCGATGCCACCATCGCCGATATCTATCTGGTTTCAGAACATGATCGCAGCCTTATCGTCGGCAGGCCTGTCGTTTACATGGTGATCGACGTGTTCAGCCGCATGGTCGTTGGTATGTACGTCGGATTCGAGGGACCTTCCTGGGTCAGTGCCATGGTGGCATTGGCCAACACGGTCGCCGACAAGGTTGAGTATTGCCGCCAGTATAGCGTGGAGATCGATGCCAGCGACTGGCCGGTCAAAGGCTTGCCGGATGTGGTGCTGGCCGATAAGGGCGAACTGAATGGCACCAAGGTGGAAGCATTTTCCCAAGCCTTCGGCGTTCGCATCGAGAATGCACCGGCCAGGCGAGGAGATGCCAAGGGGATCGTCGAGCGTTATTTCCGGACGGTGCAGGAGCGTTTCAAGCCCTATGCCAGCGGTGTGGTCGAGGACACCACCAGCCGGAAGCGGGGTGGCCACGACTACAGACTTGATGCCAGTCTGACCTTGCCCGAGTTCACCCAGATCATCATTGCCGGCATCCTCTACCACAACAACTTTCATACCTTGAGCAAATACGACAGAACCTCTGGTATGCCGGGCGATCTGCCAGCCATCCCGGTCATGCTGTGGAACTGGGGCTTGGCCAACCTGACCGGCCGGTTACGTACTGCGCCCGAGGAGCTGGTGCGGATCAATCTCTTGCCCCATGAGTCGGCCACGGTTTCGGAGCTGGGAATCAGGCTGTTCGGCTGCTTCTACACCTGCCAGGAAGCAATCAGGGAGGGTTGGTTTCACCGAGGCCAGGGGCGCCGGCCGACAGGGGTAACGGTCGCATACGATCCGCGTAGCGCCGACCACATCTACCTGCGGCCGTCCAATAGTCTCAAGGACTACTGGGTTTGCGATCTTGCCGACCGCAGTCGACGCTTCAGGGGGATGACCTTCTGGGATGTCTGGCTGCTGTCCAGAGAGGAACGGCGTAGCGATACCAACGCGGCGGCGGAAGCTTTGGTAGAGAGAGGCAATCTTCTGAAGCAGATCGAGTCCATCGTTGCCCAGGCAGAGGATGCCAGTCCGCTCAAAACGGGTATGACCACGAAGGATCTGGGAACCCAGATCCGCGAGAACAAGCAGCAGGAAAAGCGCCAGGAACGCCAGAAAACAGCATTCAAACCGGATAAAGCACAGCAGGAAAAGCCAGCCGAGGTGATCCCACTGCGGGGCGAGAAGCAGGAAGATTATGCCTTCCCAGATCTCAGTGACCTGATATTCAAGGAGGAAGAGGATGACTGAAGAATTCCAGCGCGGAGTCATTCCCCTGGCGCGTTACCAGGAGCAGCAGCTTCCCGAGTATCAGGACAATCCGCTCATCAGCGCATTGCCTCCGATTCCTGATCTGCAGGAGGTGGTCGATCTATTGCAGCAGCTTCCCGGTTTCGAGCCGCAGGAGGCGCTTCTGGATGGTCGGCTCAGGGCACATGCGATTGCCCGCCTGTTGCACGGCTTCTTCCAGCCGCTGAGCCATCACTTGGAGCTGGAGAGCAAGATCAGCCTGATGATCCGTCAAGGGTACATCGGTCGGAATCCGGCCAGCGGTGCCTGGTATGCGCACCTGCAGAATGGCTATCGCCGTGTCGAGGAGGAGGATCTGGATGCGGCGGTGTACCAGAGTGTCTCCTCTACGGCCAACAGCCTGTCGCTGTTCGGCTGCTCCGGTTGCGGCAAGACGCGCACGCTGGAGCGGATTCTGGGCATGTACCCCCAAGCTCTCCATCACCCTGATTACGACATCACCCAACTGGTCTACCTGAAGATCGACTGCCCAATTGACGGTGACTTGGATGAGCTGTGCCTGAGCTTCTTCAACGAAGTAGACAAGATCCTGGGTACCCACTACAGCCGTAGCCACGGACGCAAGAAGCTGGGTACCAAACGTCTGCTGGCATCCATGTGCCAGCTGGCCAATCTGCACACGCTCGGAGTGCTGATCATCGACGAGGTTCAGAACCTCAACGAGGCACGCTCCGGTGGTGCCGAAAAAATGCACAATTTCTTCGTGTCGCTGGTGAACACCATCGGTGTTCCGATCATTCAGGTCGGCACCCACCGGGCCAGCAAGTTCTTCCAGCGCACGTTCCGGGCTGCTCGGCGGGTCTCCGGGTTGGGCAGCATCCGCTGGGATAGGTTGCCTCGGGACGAGCATTGGAAGCGTCTGTTGAAGCGGCTTTGGAAGTATCAGTGGCTGCGAAATGCGGCGCCGCTGGATGATGAACTGGAGGCTACGATGTACGACCTCACCCAAGGGGTCATGGACATCGTCATCAAGCTGTTCGCGCTGGCGCAGATCCGGGCGATAGTGACAGGTGTCGAGTGCATTAAGCCGCTGTTGCTGCGCAGGGTTTTCGAGGACGAGTTCAAACCGGTCCATCCGATGCTGGCGGCCTTGCGGAGCGGTAGGCCCGAGCTGATCGCCAAATATGACGACCTGCTGATGCCAGAGATCGAGGGACGGTTGCTGACCCTGACTCGCTCTCTGGATAGCGTCCCCCAACCTAAACCACCGGCCCCTCCGGCTGATGACAAGGCAAAGCGGTTGGCCGCCCTGCTCGAAGGTATGGAAATCCCGAGGGACATCGCCATTCCCATGGCCGATGAATTGTTGGCGGAGAATCCGGACATCCCGCTGGCGGCCCTGATTCACAAGGCCACGGCCTACCTCGCGCAGGACGCTCCCAAGAGGCCCGGCATTTCCAGAGTTAAGCGGACGGAGTGGGGGTGCCTATCCGAGGAGGATCTGCGCCGACGTTATGCCGATGGGCCTGAAAGCGAGGCCTATGACAGATTCAAGCAGGCTGGCTTGATCCTCGATCTACGGCCTCTGCTGAGAGCGAGCTGACATGTACTTCCCCAGGCTCTACCCGGACGAACTGCTTTACAGCGGTATTGCCCGGTGCCGGGTACATCTGGGGATAGGCAGCCACAAGACCTTGCTGCACATGCTTTTCGGTGACAGCAAGGTTGCCGCGATCACCGATCTGCCCACACACCTGACTGCGTTGGCGAACAACACGGGCTTGGATGCGGAAGGCATGATCCTGAATCACACGCTGTTCCCGCTCTATGCCCCTTTCATTCCGCCGGAGCGCCGTACCGATCTTTTTCAGGCCATGCTTGCTCCCGACCGGCCGACGATTGGTCTGTCTGGGGCCTCGACGGCCTTGGTCAAGTGGCCCGATTGGCTGCGTTACTGCCCGATCTGCTTTGAAGATATGGCTGCGCGCTACGGTGAACCCTACTGGCGGCGTAGCTGGCAGATTCAAGGGATAGATGCCTGTCCCGAGCATGGCTGTCAGCTCCTGAACTCACCTATCCCGTTCCGTCGAGCGCAGCGGCACGAGTTTCATACAGCCTCTCCACTGTTTCTGCCCCGTGATCTTCGCGTGAGTCCCGTGGGCGAAGAGGCTATCAGGCTCGCCAAGGCTGCTATGCAGCTGCTGGCGCTCGAAGAGGTGCAATCGCCTGGCTACGGACGCTGGACCAACCTGTACCGGTACCTGGCTACAGAGTGCGGCGCCAGGCGAGGCCGGCAGGTCAGGGCTGAAGTCATCTGGGAGAAGATCCTGGCATCCCATCAAAGGGATTGGCTTGCTGCGAACGGTCTGCTGACATCCGGAGAGCCTCCACCTTGGCTGTTGGCGATGTTCAGGAAGCATCGCAAGGGATTCAGTGCGCTGCAGCATCTGATCGTCTGGACCAGCCTGCGCCCTGGCCAGCATGCTGGCGAGCTGATCAGCGAGGCGAAGACTCGCCAGGTCGACCTTGCCTCCGAGTGGTCAGTGCAGCTGCTCCCTGCTGAGTTTGAGCAAAAGCAGCAGTACCGAGCCATTTGGCTGCAAGCACTGGCTAATCACGGTGGAGCCAAGGCAGCCAGGCAAGACGGAGCAGGGGCATGTTACGCCTGGCTCTATCGTCATGACCGACACTGGCTGATGGTTGCGAACCAGGTCAGGCAGCGCCGACAGGGCAACAACAGCCACATCGACTGGCGAGCGCGTGACATAAGGTTGGTGCGCCTGCTGATCCGGATTGGTAGAGGTAGCGAAGAAGACCTGGGCCTTCCGCGCAGGAGTCGCAACTGGTTCCTGCAGCAGCTACCCCATCGGGCATCAGTCGAGCACCGTCTCGATCAATTGCCTCTTTGCTGCACCTTCCTGGATCGCTATGCCGAGTCCGTCGGCGAGTATCAGATCCGTCGCCTGACTGCAGCGATGCTGAAGGATGTACAGACAGGCATAACGTCTAGGCGCTGGGAGCTGGAAAAGCGTTGTGGATTGGAAAAAAGCAGGGTGGCACCACTGACCACTGCGTTCATTCGATTGATAGGAAGATGGATTGAATAGGACAGTATTTCGTCAGATCCCGAACGGATCCAGGTTGCTGGCCGTTGGAAATTTTTTCAGGGCCAAGACTCCGGCGGCCCAGTGGCAGTTGGCGGCTCTCTTTGAGCGTAACGGTCAGCTGCAGCTGCAGCGGTTCGCACAGGAGATGTCGTGTGTCTTGGCCGTTGGTCGCGAGTTTCTTGGCGAAGAAGGGGCTCCTTATCGTCCCAGTGGTTTCAAGAAGACGGTGGTGCTTCCTGCAATAGATACCTGGCGGGAAAGGCAGTTGGGTGAGTGCCCACGTCTGGCCAGAAGGCTTGCTGCAAATCCTGAGATATCTGGACAGCGATGCTTTGTGTTCGAGGTCGATGGTCTGACCGTCTGGCTGCCGAAATTCGAGCTGGCACGAAAAATGTTCTTCCACGCAGCCTTCATCGTTCGTGCAGCCTTCGCACCGAATGGCTTGGACATGGCCTTCACGATCTACAGAGAGGGCGATGTTGTTCATATCCATACGCCCCCGAAGACGGGGGCCCCAAGTCAGCTTCTCAAAATCAAGGGATACAGAGACCATTTCAGTTGGCTGCTGCTGAATCAGGATGTGAGGCGATCCTTCGAGTCAATCTGGCAAAGCCTCAATCAAAGGCAAGAGCGGGTACTGCAAGAGTCGGCGTATGCCAGGTGGCAGTTCGACTTTCAGGCACCCACTTCCCTCGCGGGTACCACCATGGATGTGCGAGGCCCCTTTGATCCGGAAAGCAACGAATTGCTGGTCTGGGAGATCGAAAAGCTTCAGGGGCTCCGGTTTAGCCATCGCGGTGATATTTTTTTCCATCACCCTGCTCTCAAGTTACCCGTCAGGGGAGAGAACACAGGCTGTGTATCCGTGCCATCGGGAGCGAAAGAGTTGGAGGTGGATGCTGACGAAGAGCCGACTGCTGCCAAGGAGCAGAGGTTGATTCATCTGCCCGTTGAGGGAGTCACGTTTGATGCTCAGCTGCGCACCAAGATCGCCTACAACGGGGAGCGTGCCAACGGTCATGGCAAGAAGGTCGACGACGAGCAATGCCCGAGCAGAGAAAGCCAACTCTTCGGCGTGGCTGATCCTGTGAGCGAGGGCAGCATAGCGTCAGGAGAATTCCAACAATTGGGTGAGGGAGAGGGTGATGGGGACGAGCATGAACGGCTTGCAGATCGCTTCTCGCTGCTCCGAGAGATTCTTGAACAAATCACCCAAGAGTCTGGAGTTGCGCTGGTAGCACTGGAAGTGAGGCCTCTGCCGCCCGTTCCACGTTGCAGCTACCACATGATTGATCACGAAAAATCACGCTGCTATCTGCTGGTAAGGTTCAAGCTGCAAAACGGCGATCAACGCTACCTTCTAGAAATAGATACCTCAGACAACCGGAAGACCATGTCAACGCGGATCATGGGCTTCAAAGCAGGTGTTGAGGCAGGAAAATGCATAGACAGGATCTTGAGGGGAACAGTGAAAGGCTCGTTGCGTTGGCCAGGCACCATGGCGAAGTACTGTGAGCCTTTGCACTCTGTGCATCACCCGAAAGAAAGCTCATCTGGGGCCAACCATGCCCGGGTGTTCGACTGGAAGCAGCGGATACGCGCGGCCCTAGGCTGATTGCAGAATACACCGCAGTTCGGCTGAGATACATCTTGTCGCGCACTGCGTGCAGCCTCCCCGAAACTGCCCGGAGCCGTGCCAAGGCGATATAGGCCCCTTGGGAGTCGGCAAGACGCATCTGGCCATCGCACTGCGCTATCGGGCGGCGCAGTGCGGCATCAAGACCCGCTTCATCACTGCGGCCGACCTTGGTGCTGCAACTGGGCGCGGACCAGCGTAACCGTCCGGGCATCCCGGCTGGCTTGACCCCGCCAAGCTAAGAGATGGTGGCAGTTCGTGGATGCCGTTTCCCGGGTGCACGCGATCCGAGACCACGCGATCAAGCAGGAAAACAAGCACCTGGGCTTGCCTGACTGACCGCAGGCCGGCGACGACAAGGTGGAAAAGTTCGGCGTGTGGCTCTGGCGGCAACGATCCCGCGAAGGGCGGACGGTGCTTGAGCTGTTGAACGTAAGCATGCGGGCAAACCATCTTGCGCGACTATGCCGGATGCCACCTATGCGGCAGCAGCTCTGCAATCTCACTAGCTCGCTGCGTCGGCAACCGTCTCAGCACATCCTTGAGATAGGCATACGGATCGTGCCCATTATTACGGGCCGACTGGATCAAACTCATGATCGCAGCAGCGCGCTTGAGCATGCGAACCCGCGCCGAGCATTTGAGAAGGCAACGGGATGAACGCTGGCTGGATAGCCGTGGTTTTCTGGGTAAGCAGGCGAATCCATTTGTGGACGAGGTTGGCATTGAGGCTGTAGCCCAAGGCGATGTTTGCGATGGAGGCACCGGGTTCAGAACACTCCTGAATGACCTGGGCCTTGAAAGATTTGCTGTAGGTACGGCGCTGAGGGCGCATGGAAAATCCGCTTGATGGGCCATGGCCTTCGGCGGCGGTGTCGGGAAGGTGTGTTGGCCGGACGGATACTGTTGAACTACGTTGTCTGGGGCAACGGAAGTGTTTCGGCCCGACTCTGGAACGCGATCCGCAGCGACGACTGGGCAATTCCGCACGTTGGCCTGAGCAGCCTCGGGGAAATCGTCGTCTGGGCGCGCCCAGACGAGTTTCCGCCAAGGAACATGCAGACGAGCAAGGGGCTGCGGGCACTCGGCTACAACGTGAGGATCGGTGTTTGATCGAGGCGCCTGTGGCACACGCAGGCTGAGGAGCCAGGCGCTGTCCATTGCCTGATCAGGCCGCCCCCCTGTGCCTTGCCTGAGCAGTTGACCTGCATCAATGGGGCGGGAGAACGCTGTACATTCACTCTTGACTCTTGAAGTTTGTCATGGTAGGTCTAATATTACAAAGTATTGCAAGGATTTCCTTGGCCGGAACCGCAAAGCGACGCGATTGGAGAGGGTGAGATGAAAGCGCACCTACAGGTGATTTTCACGCTCGATGAATTGGCTGCGTACTTGAAAGTCGGCAAGCGGACGCTTTATCGGCTCGCCGCACACGGGGAAATTCCGGCTTTCAAGGTGGGCGGGACGTGGCGGCTTCGTCAAAGTGAAATCGATCAGTGCATCAATGATCAGACCCGAGCCGGAGCAAAGAAGGAGGTGATGCGCAAGCGTGAACAGCAGAAGTCATCCGAGCAGCCCGTGTCGCCTGGGCGCACTGCCCGTCGCAGCAGGCAAAGGGCTTGAGTAACTCGTTTTCCAATTTTTCTGGAGGTATGACATGGACATCGATTTCAAGAAGTTGGCTCCCTGGAACTGGTTCAAGAACGAGCAGCAAGAGCAGCAGACCGCCTCTTCCCTGCCGGTGCAGCGCAATGACCTGCCAGCGGCGAGCGGGCCAGTCAGCCCGATCCTGCAACTGCATCGGGAAATCGACCGGCTGTTCGATGACGCATTCCGGGGCTTCGGTTTTCCGGCGTTGAACATGCCGCAGTGGCCATCCGATTGGTCGGGCATGCTGAAGCCGGCCCTGGACATCCAGGAAACCGACAAGCAGTACAAGATTGCCCTGGAAGTGCCCGGTGTCGAGGAGAAGGACATCCAGATCACCCTCGACAACGACGTGCTGATGGTGCGTGGCGAGAAGCGCCAGGAACAGGAGAAGAAGGAAGGTGGCTTCCACCGTGTGGAGCGCTCCTACGGCAGCTTTCAGCGTGCCTTGAACCTGCCTGACGACGCCAACCAGGATTCGATCAAGGCATCGTTCAAGAACGGGGTGCTCACGGTCACGATCGACAAGCGCGAGGTCAGCGCGCCGAAGCAGGGACGCTCGATCCCGATCAACGGCTGACGTCGCCGGCTCGTTCGTCACAAGAAAAACCCGGCACGAGACGAGGAGTCGCGGCTCGCGATGCCTCGTCGCCTCAACCTTTTCAACCTTCTAAGGAGCATCAGCATGGCCAGAAAACAATGCCAGGTCTGCGGCCAACCCGCCACCGTGCGGGTGGAAGCCAATCTCAACGGTCGTCACAGCACCATGCTGTTGTGCGACGACCATTACCGGCAATTAGTGCGCCAGCAAAAGCGCACCGTTTCGCCGCTGGAAGCCTTGTTCGGCTCGCGCAGCGGCCTGTTCGAGGACTTCCTCGGCAGTGACTTCTTCCGCATCGGCGACGACGCGACGCCAGTTGCCGCCGATACCGATGACGTGGTCGATGCCTCGTTTGGCGAGCCCGCCACCGCAGGTTCGGGTGCGCCGCGCCGTCGCGGCAGTGGGCTGGCCAGCCGCATCAGCGAACAGTCGGAAGCCTTGCTGCAGGAGGCCGCCAAACACGCTGCCGAATTTGGCCGCTCCGAGGTGGATACCGAACATCTGCTGCTGGCGCTGGCCGACAGCGACGTGGTCAAGACCATCCTGGGTCAGTTCAAGATCAAGGTCGATGACCTCAAGCGGCAGATCGAGTCTGAGGCCAAGCGCGGGGACAAGCCCTTCGAGGGCGAGATCGGCGTGTCGCCGCGCGTGAAGGATGCGCTCAGCCGCGCCTTCGTGGCCTCCAATGAACTCGGCCATTCTTATGTCGGTCCAGAGCATTTCCTGATCGGTCTGGCCGAGGAAGGCGAAGGGCTGGCCGCCAACCTGCTGCGCCGCTACGGCCTGACGCCGCAGGCGCTGCGCCAACAGGTCAGCAAGGTGGTCGGCAAGGGCGCCGAGGATGGACGCGCTGAGACGCCGACCAACACGCCAGAACTCGACAAGTACTCGCGCGACCTGACCAAGATGGCGCGCGACGGCAAGCTCGACCCGGTGATCGGCCGCGCGCAGGAGATCGAAACCACCATCGAGGTGCTGGCCCGGCGCAAGAAGAACAACCCGGTGCTGATCGGCGAGCCGGGTGTGGGCAAGACCGCCATCGTCGAAGGGCTGGCGCAGCGCATGGTGGCGGGTGAAGTGCCCGAGACCTTGCGCGACAAGCGCCTGGTGGAACTCAACATCAACGCCATGGTGGCCGGCGCCAAATATCGCGGCGAGTTCGAGGAGCGCGTGCAGAAGGTGCTGAAGGAGGTGACCGAGCACCAGGGCGAGCTGATTTTGTTCATCGACGAGGTGCACACCATCGTCGGTGCCGGCCAGGGCGGTGGCGAAGGCGGGCTGGACGTGGCCAACGTATTCAAACCGATGATGGCGCGCGGTGAACTCAACCTGATCGGCGCCACGACGCTGAACGAGTACCAGAAATACATCGAGAAGGATGCCGCACTGGAGCGGCGCTTCCAGCCGGTGACGGTGCCCGAGCCGACGGTGGCCCAGACCATCATGATTCTGCGCGGCCTGCGCGACACCTTCGAGGCGCACCACAAGGTCAGCATCTCCGAGGACGCGATCATCGCGGCGGCCGAGTTGTCCGACCGCTACATCACGGCGCGCTTCCTGCCGGACAAGGCGATCGACCTGCTCGACCAGGCGGCCGCGCGCGTGAAGCTGTCGGCCACGGCCCGGCCGGTGGCCGTGCAGGAGCTGGAGTCCGAACTGCACCAGCTACGGCGTGAACAGGATTACGTGGCCGCGCGCAAGCAGTACGACCAGGCCGCCGAGCTCGGCAAGCGCATCGAAGCCAAGGAGGCCGAGCTCAAGAAGCTCGTCGAGGACTGGGAGCGGGAGCGGGCCTCCGGCAGTGCCGAGGTCAAGGCGGAACACGTGGCGCAGATCGTCTCGCGCCTGACCGGCATCCCGGTCAACGAGTTGACGGTGGAAGAGCGCGAAAAGCTGCTGCACTTGGAACAACGGCTGCACGAGCGCCTGGTGGGACAAGACGAGGCGGTCCGTGCCGTGGCCGATGCCGTGCGGCTATCCCGCGCCGGCCTGCGCGAAGGCAGCAAACCGGTGGCTACCTTCCTGTTTCTGGGCCCGACCGGGGTGGGCAAGACCGAGCTCGCCAAGGCATTGGCCGAATCGATCTACGGCGATGAGCACGCCCTGTTGCGCATCGACATGTCGGAATATGGCGAACGCCATACCGTGGCGCGGCTGGTGGGCGCGCCTCCGGGCTATGTCGGTTACGACGAAGGCGGTCAGCTCACCGAGAAGGTGCGGCGCAAGCCCTACAGCGTGCTGCTGCTCGACGAGATCGAGAAGGCACACCCTGACGTCTACAACATCCTGCTGCAAGTGTTCGACGACGGTCGCCTCACCGACGGCAAGGGCCGGGTGGTGGATTTCACCAACACCATCATCATCGCCACGTCCAACCTGGGTTCGGACATCATCCAGCGACGGCTGAAGGCGCGTGGGGCGGCCGACGAGGAGTACGAAAAGACCAAGGCCGAGGTCATGGACGTGCTGCGCGGCCACTTCCGGCCCGAGTTCCTCAACCGCATCGACGAGATCATCGTCTTCCATGCGCTGGGCAAGGAGGAGATCCGCCACATCGTCGGCCTGCAGCTCGATCGCGTGGCGCGCAGCGCCGCCAGCCAGGGCGTGACGCTCACTTTCGATCAGACGCTGATCGACCATTTCGCGGAAGAAGGCTACAAACCCGAGTTCGGTGCGCGTGAACTCAAGCGCCTGATCCGCAGCGAGCTGGAAACTGCGCTGGCGCGCGAGATGCTCGGTGGCGGCATCGGCAAGGGCGATCACGCCAGCGCACGCTGGGACGACAAGGCCGAACGCGTGGTGTTCGAACGCAAAGAGCCACCGCAGACCCCGGCCGAGCCGGAGCAGCCGGATGTCGCGAAGGCGACCGAGACGCCGCACGGCGACGCTGGCAAAGACTCGAGCAAGAAGAAGTCGGCGAGCGACGCATCTTGATGGCGGGCGAGGCTGCCGTGTCCGACCCCAAGGGCCTGGCATGGGCAGCCTCCCTGGCCTCGATCGCGGTGGCGGTCGTGGCCGCGGGTCACGCGGTCGTCTACAAGCGTGATCCGCGGTCGGCCACGCCGTGGGGGCTGCTCATCAGCGGCGGCACTGCCCTCCCGCTCGCTGGCCATCCGTTTGCGTGACGGTGCGGCCCGTCTGTTCACCTGATCCTCTGGCAACTCGACTTTCGAGGAACACAGCCCATGGAAAAAAAGAATCAATGGAATACCGGCTACTGGATCGTTGCCCTCCTGCTGTTGTTGAGTTTGCAGAGCTACTGGCAGACGGCGAAAACCGTCGAGCCGGTGCCCTACAGCGAGTTCGAGAAGGCGCTGGACGAGGGGCGCGTGGCCGAAGTGCTGGTGTCGGATCGTACGGTGACCGGGCGCCTGAAGTCGCCGGACAGCCGGGGCAAGACGACGATCGTGGCAACGAGGGTCGAACCCGATCTTGCCGATCGCCTGTCGAAGTACGACGTACCCTATGCCCGCGTGTTGGAGAGCACCTGGCTGAGCGATGTGCTGTCGTGGATCCTGCCAGCGGTAGCCTTCTTTGGCGTCTGGTTCTTCCTGTTCCGCCGCTTCGCCGAGAAGCAGGGCATGGGCGGGTTTCTCAACATCGGTAAGAGCCGCGCCAAGGTGTTCGTGGAAAAGAACACCGGTGTGACGTTCGCCGATGTCGCGGGGGGGGATGAGGCCAAGGCGGAGCTGGTCGAGATCGTCGATTTCCTGAAGAATCCGCAGGACTATGGCCGTCTCGGGGCGCGCATTCCCAAGGGCGTGTTGCTGGTCGGCCCACCGGGCACCGGCAAGACATTGCTGGCCAAGGCTGTTGCCGGCGAGGCGGCGGTGCCCTTCTTCTCCATCTCCGGATCAGAGTTTGTCGAGATGTTCGTCGGCGTGGGTGCGGGCCGCACGCGCGGCGTCGGCGGCCACGACGAGAGCGAGCAGACCCTCAACCAACTGCTCACGGAGATGGACGGCTTCGACAGCTCGGTCGGGCTGATCATCCTCGCCGCCACCAACCGCCCCGAAATCCTCGACCAGGCTCTGCTGCGTGCCGGCCGCTTCGACCGCCAGGTGCTGGTGGACCGGCCCGACAAGAAGGGGCGGCTGGACATCCTGAAGGTTCATGTCAAGAAGGTGACGCTGGCCCAGGATGTAGACCTCGAACAGGTAGCAGCACTGACCACGGGCTTTTCCGGCGCGGACCTCGCCAATAGGGTCAACGAGGCGGCGCTGGCGGCGAGGAGACGCCGTGCGTCCGCCGTGGAATTGCAGGACTTCACCGCGACCATCGAGCGCATCGTGGCGGGCCTGGAGAAGAAGAACCGCGTGCTCAATCCCAAGGAGCGGGAAACCGTGGCCTATCACGAGATGGGCCATGCGCTGGTGGCGCTGGCGCTGCCCGAAACCGACCCCGTACACAAGATCTCGATCATCCCGCGCGGCATCGGCGCGCTGGGCTACACCTTGCAGCGCCCCACCGAAGACCGCTTCCTGATGACGCGTACCGATCTCGAGCACAAGATCGCCGTACTGCTGGGCGGGCGTGCCGCCGAAAAGCTGGTGTTCGGCGAGTTGTCTACCGGGGCGGCGGACGATCTGGCGCGAGCCACCGACATCGCCCGCGACATGATCACCCGCTTTGGCATGGACGAGGGCCTGGGCTACATCGCCTTCGAGGCGCAGCGGCCCCGCTTTCTCGATACACCGGAACTGGCCCACGGCGGTTGCCGGGTGGCCGAATCGACCCAGGCGCGCATCGATCAGGCTATCCGCGACATCGTGATGGGCGTGTTCGAGCGCGCCTACCGGATTCTCGACATCAACCGCGCGGTGCTGGAGCGCTGTGCGCGCGAGCTGCTGGCGCGGGAAACGCTCGACGAAAGCGATATCCGTCAATTGACTCAAGGACTTGTTCGGAACTGAAAACAGTAGTAGGTGCCATTCAGAGTAAACCGACGGCTCTGTTCAGTGCGTCATCCAATTCGTCGGCATTGTTCAAGGAGAACCGATATGTCTGCATTGACTCCGTGGGACCCCTTCCGGGAACTGGATGAATTGCAAAACCGCCTGGCGACGATGTTCGGACGAATACCCCAGCGACAGGGCGCCCGTACCGGCAACGAAGCCATGACCACGGCGGACTGGGCACCAATGGCGGACATCAGCGAGGATGAGAACGCATTCCTCCTCAAGCTGGATCTGCCGGAGGTCCCCAAGGATGCCGTGCGCGTCAGCGCGGAAAACGGTGTGCTCACCATCAGCGGCGAGCGCAAACTGGAAAAAGAGGAGCAGGGCAAGAAGTTCCACCGCATCGAACGTGCGTATGGCCGCTTTGTGCGCAGCTTTGTCTTGCCTGACAACGTTGATCCGACCAAGGTGACGGCTTCCATGAAAGACGGCGTGCTGGAAGTGCGGCTTGTCAAGGCCGAGCAAGCCAAACCGAAACAGATTGAAATCTCAGTCAACTAACTTCAATCAGGAGCCCAAGATCATGAATATCAAACAGCCACAATACACCTTCTCCGCACTTGCCCTGGCGGTCGTCGTCGGACTGAGCGGACCGGCTCTGGCCCAATCGGCGGCAGGTTCTAGCCCAGGTGCTGCAGCACCCTCTGCCGCATCCAAGGCGGCACAGCCACAGGTAGATGACAAGGCCGCCCGGGAAGCCGATAAAAAGCGTGCCGAGCTCACTCAAGACGCCATCACGGCGCTCACCAAGACCCAGGAGGCTTTGACCCTCCTTGATGCAAACAAGACCAAGGAGGCGCTTGCTGCGCTGGAACTGGCCAGCGGAAAGCTGGAACTGGTATTGGCACGCGACGCCAAACTTGCTTTGGCGCCGGTCGATGTACGCGTCATCACCCACGATATCCACGCCAACGTGGAATCGGTAAAGAAAGCGGTCAAGTTGTCTCGGGAGTTGTTGGGTGATGGCGAGGTGCAAAAGGCCCGGCCCATCGTTGCCAATCTGGCCAGCGAAATCGTAATCCAAACCGACAACCTTCCGATGGCAACGTACCCGGCAGCGATCAAGTCGGCCGCACGGCTCATCGACAGCGGCAAGATCGACAACGCCAAAGCGGAACTCGCCCGAGCACTGAACACGCTGGTGGTGACCTCGGTCGCCTTTCCTCTGCCCGTGCTACGGGCCGAAGCCGCGATGGCAAAAGCTGAAAAGCTGGCCGAGACCGACAGGCGCGATGCCAAGCAGAACGAGGAGCTCAGCACCTTGCTGTCGTCCGTGCGCACGGAGATCGAGCTGGCGCAAATCCTGGGTTATGGCAAGAAGGAGGACTTCAAACCCATCTTCGATCAGGTGAAGTCCATTGAGCAAAAGTCGGCTGGTGGCAAAAGCGGCAAGGGATGGTTCGACGAGTTGAAGACGCGCATCCAAAAGCTGTTTTGAGGTGATGAAGGGGCTGACTGCTCTGTCGGTCAGTCTCGCGATGTTCGCATTCAGCCCCAATAGATTCGCCTATTTTCACTATCTCATACGAGGCATATCACCATGAATGAGCAAACACCGAATCCCAATGCGACGAACGAAGGAAAAAACGAACAGGCCGCGGTAAGCAGCCTTCCTGTCAGTCCAGAGTCCAAGCCTGAAGTCGTCACGGAGGTACAGCCTGAGGTTCAGAAAGAAACGGACTCGCAGGCGGCAGACAAACGTAAACAAGTCCTCGATGAGGCAGTCTCGGCCTTGTCGCTGACCAAATCAGCGCTGGCCGCACTTGACGGCAAGGACACTGCACGCGCATTGGCAACGCTGGCCGAAGTGACGGGAAAGCTGGAGCTGATCGTCGCGCGCGAACCCACGCTCGCCCTGGCCGGCGTTGATGTGCGCACCATCGTGCACGACTTGTTCGCCAACACGGAAACCATTGAGGCGATGACCGACGAGGCGCTGGATGCCCTCAAACATGGCGAGGTGCAACAGGCTCGCCACGTGCTGGCTTTGCTGGCCAGTGAAATCGTGATCACGGTCACCAACATCCCTTTGGCGTC
>OGKA01001120.1_pt1 | contig 23805 bp, 10 predicted proteins | sample 1572211 | NCBI WGS metagenome assembly OGKA01 (sample SAMEA2582125, study PRJEB24529) | metagenome | biome: Human gut stool | place: China | collected 2011 | reverse complement strand
GAAAGAGGCAGCCGCAAGGCAGCGCCGGGTTTCACCCGCTTATTCATCAATCTGGGAAAAATGGACAGTTTCTTCCCAAGCGAGCTGATCAGCTTACTGAACAGCAATACACGTGGACGAATCGAGTTGGGACGCATTGACTTGATGAAAAATTTCTCCTTCTTCGAAGTAGAAGAGAAAGAAGCACAAAACGTAGTGAAGGCGTTGAACCGCGCTAACTGGAACGGCCGCAAAGTATCTGTAGAAGTTGCCGGTGAGGAAGCAGGAGAAGGCCGGAGAGGCAGTGGTTCTGCCGAACGCAGAGGAGGAAAACGTCCTTTCGGAAGTTCCTCCGAAAAGCGTGGTGACAGTAGCCGCAACTCACGTTCCGAAAGATCGGACAGAGCACCGCGAGCTGACAGAGCGACTAAAGGCAGTGACAAGACCGACAAGAAAAAAAGAAGCGACAAGCCCAGCCGCGAAGAACGGGGTTACGGAGCACGTGGTCCTAAAAAGACAGACGACTGGCAACAGTTCTTTAAAGATAAAGAGCCTGACTTCAGCGAGGAAGGATGGGCACGCAGAAAGCCGAAAAAGAAGTAACAGGCAAAACAGCCATTATAAGGTGATGTTGGAAAAGAAGAAGATTTAAGGCGTTGATATAGTTTACCTATTCATAACCGATATTGACGTAGCATATTTATTCTCTATCCGACTCTGCTGAAAAATACTGAACTGTTATGCCTAATCTATATTTCAGTTTTTAATAAACTTCTTGATCGTTTATTAGAAACGGTATCCAAGTTTATTAAAAACGATTACATGGCTTTTCGATAGCATTTATCCGAATTTATATAACAAAACAGGCTGCAAACCTCTCAAAAGTTTGCAGCCTGTTTCTTATATACAAGCTACCGAAAAGCCTTCCGAAGCAAGGCATTATCGGTTAAAATGTTGTCATATTATACTATATCAGCACAACAAATGCAGTATAAGGTAAGATATTCTCATTGGTCTAAGTTTTAATTCATTTATTGTAAGGATACAAATATACAACATTAAAAGCCGTTTGTCAAGTCTTCAGGAGTTTTATACGTTCATAGTTCCTCCTCCTTCCTCAGAAGCATCATGAACATCCTTCGTCTTGATATTCCTGTACTGCTTGGGCGTCATCTCGAACTTCTGGGCAAATGCTTTATAGAAAGTCCCCCTGTTCGAGAATCCGGTTTTATCCATAATCTCTTCAATGGAAAGTTGCGTTGTCAGCAACAAGCGTTCTACAATCGTCAGGCGATACTCTCTGATGATGTCGGCAGGAGTCTTCTCCGTGACATTTTTCAGCTTCCGATAGAACTGCCGGGTACTGTATCCTAATGAACTACTCAACAATTCCACTGATAAATCCGTATTCTGTATATGACTATCAATAATCTGCATCATCTTCTCGAAGAAGGATTTATCCTCTTTATGCAGAAAATGACCATCATCCAGTTCAAAAGCACTTAGAACAGAGCTATAATACTCTTTCAGGTCCTCTTCACGCTGTAACAGCCTTCTAACGACTTTCTCGAGATATTCCACATTGAAAGGTTTCGTGATATATGCTTCCGCACCGGATTCAATTCCTCTCGTTTGCTCGTCGATGTTATTCAGTGCCGAAAGCAGTATTAACGGGATACGGCTCAACAGTTTATCCGACTTTATCTTTTTGGCAAACGACATTCCATCCATACCGGGCATCATTACATCCGAAATAATCAAATCCGGTAACTGGATGCCCAACTGCTTCAAGGCTTCCTCTGCGCTGCCTAAAGAGACAACATTGTATGCCCCGACAAATATCTCCGTAACAAACCATAACATAGAAGGGTCATCGTCAATAATCATAATCGTCTGCTTGTTCTTATCAAATTCAACCGACGAATTCTTGAGTTCGACTGCTTGCTCATCTGATGACAAAACCAATTCTTCAGCTACTTTTTCATCTTCATTATCCACCGTAACCTCCATAACAGGCAGCCATACATCAAAAGTAGTCACCTCATTAGGAATACTGGATACCTGAATCTGTCCATTCAACAGATTTACCATACTGTGACAAATGGCCAGTCCCAATCCATTTCGCGGAGAAATCCCATTCTTGTTCTGCACTTCGAAATTATCCAGAATCTTATAACGGTCGAATATTTTCGTGAGATCAGCCTCCTTGATTCCTTTTCCCGTATTAGATACCCGAATGCAAAGTTGTTCTCCTTCAATACGCAGCTCTACCGTAATGGAACCATTCTCCGGAGTATATTTGAAAGCGTTAGAAATCAGGTTATTTACAATTTTACTCAGACAGCTGACATCCGTATTCCAAAAAACTCCATCTTCTATCTGCAATCGATAGTTCAGTTTCCGGCTTTCCGCCAGCTCTCCGAATGATTCGGCAATAGTCCGTATCTGTTCTGTGACAGGAACATGTTTTATCTTCAAAATCTTGTTCCCCGTCTCCAGTCGGCGGAACTCAATCAGTTCCAATATCAGCGCATTCAGTTTCAACGCATTCTGCTGAATCATGGAAGCATACTTCCGGACATAACTGTCTACCCGGCTATAGGAAAGGATTTTTTCACACGGACCGTTGATCAATGTCAACGGAGTACAAAATTCATGGGTAATGTTAGTAAAGAAACGCAATTTCGATTCATACAGTTCTTCGCGCTGCTGGCGGTTCATTTCCTCGATCATAACATTCCGCTTTCTGCGATAACGTTTTATCACCATCCGGATAGCTCCTGCAATTACCCCGGCTAATAATAAGAAATAGACAATATAAGCACAAGTAGTCATATACCAGGGAGGAGTGATACGGATCAATAATGAATAAGGTTCACTCTCTTTCCCTGTTATATTACTTCGGTACTTCACTAGCAAGGTGTATTCTCCAGGAGATAGATTAGAGAAAACCGCCACCGTAGACAATCCGTTCTCAATCCAACTATCGCTCAAACCGTCTATCTTATAAGAGTAAGTATAATTGTTCCCGTTAATGTAATCGACAGCAATAAATGAAAGGTTAAAGAAGTTCTGACTATAGTCCAGCACCAAAGTTTCTTGCTTCGTAGCGCCTTGCAGAAAATCATAAATATTGCACTCTTTACCAAAAATAGAGAGGCGGTTGAAATGCAAAGGAGGCATGTATTCTTCCGAAAGTTGATCATTCTCGCTAATCGTAATGAATCCGTTCGTACCACCAAAAAATAATGTCCCCGTCTGCTGATCCTTGAAGAAAGCACCGTCACTAAACTCAATCACTTCCAGGTCGCCCTGCTGCCGATACGTCTGAACTGTGTTTTCGCGGACATTAAACCTCACCAACCCTTGATTGGTGCTAAGCCACAAGTTATTGTCCCTTCCTTCCAATATGCCGTGAATCGTATTGTTGGGAAAGCCGTCAGTCTCGTTATATACCCTATATTCGCCCTGATAAAGCCGGGTCAATCCGAAACTCGTACCAAACCAGTATCCTTCGTCATTCTTATGAATGGCAAAAATATCATTTACAGTCTGATTCTTCACTACATCGTCAATGCGGCAGGGAGTTAGTTGATTGGTATGCGTATTCATTTTATACGCACCATATCCACGGTTACCAAACCAAATAACCGAATCATTCTCCTGAAAAGAGACAAAGAAATAATTGGAGTTTCTCTTTCCGCCATCCAGTGTAAAGCGACGGGCAGACTTCACTTTAGGTAAAAGTGAAGTAGCATCCAGAATGATTTTCACAATACCTTCACCGGCAGAAACCACCCACAACGTACTATCATTTGTCTCACGGACAGAATGTACATACTTCACCATCTTGCCATCTGCCATGACCGGAAATTCCTGTATCCGCTTTTGTGAATAGGAGTAGTAATTAAGTCCGCTCTCCGTTCCAATCCATAAGAGTTTCCTCCGGCTGGGAGCAAAACTATACACCGAGTTGTCCATCAACGGACTATTACTTGCCAGGATCCTTTCTGCCCGAGGCAAAGTTTCCATATCAGGATGGAAATCAAACATCTTTAATATTCCCCCTCCCTTCGTACCTATCCACAATGTCTGATCCTGATCCTGATATAGAGCACGAACCGGATTATCTACCCGATACTCCGGTACATCCAACATGATGTTGTCAATAGAAAACTCATCTGTAAAATACATATAAAGCCCTTGACCGTCAGCGCCCACCCAGATTATATCCTGAAACCGGTCTTTCATAAGACAAAAGATACCGGACTGAACATTTATGGACTGGAGGCTATATTTTACCTTTGAATCCGGCATATACTTTAATTGGATTAATCCACTACTCTTAAAGCCGATAAAATAATCAGTTTTCTGTTTTATAATGGAAGAAACCTCACCCCGACGAAGTATCTCTGCCTCCATATCTGCTATAAAATACGCTTTATGATTATTCAGATCGTATTCATAAAGTGCATAAGTACTGTCTATGAAATAGAGAAAATCGCCATCTACAAACGTCCACAACAACTTTTCCGAATGATTCAGGCAATTACTGGGAACCAGCTTCACTTGATTTCCGTTTTTCTCTATTATATAACTCCGGTTATCATTATCCGAAGAGAATATCCAAAGTACTCCAAAGTTATCAATAGCCATTTGTTGTACTTCCTCAAAATGTATCTTTTTCACATCAAGTTTACAGAAGTCCTTCTGCTCCGGCTGATAATAATAAATGTAGCCATCATCCTTAATAATAAAGAAATCATCTTCGGGACTTATCGCCATACGGTTTATGTATTTAAAGTCTTTGAAGCTTTGTATGGTCTGTCTGCGTGTATCAAAGCGGTCGAGCCCATAATTAGTCTGTATCCAAAGCACATCGTTGTCCGCCTCGATAATCCGTTCGATGAGATTACCGGAGAAACTATGGTGCACATTGGTTGGTTTGTACAATCCCAGATAAGTGCCGTCGTAGATATTCAGCCCATCGCATGAACCGATCCATATCACGCCATGCCTATCCTGACACATCGAAAGAATAGCACTATTGGATAATCCGTTCTTACTGGAAAATTGCCGGAGACTATACGAAGCATTTATGTCTACTCCTATCAAAAGAAAAGAAACCAGTATCAGCAGAACTCTTCTTAAAAGAGTAGTTCTCTTCGTCCATTCATTGTGTTTTTTCATATAGCATTCTCTTGTTCTAAATCAAGACACAAAAATCGACGGAAAGATATAGAAAATCGGGAAAACGTCCAAGAACTGCACAAAAAACATTCTGATCATCTGAAAATTAACATAACAAGAGTACGCTTTTACGACACATATATATACTTTTGCGACATTTCATCGAGAAGAGACATTTATGTCATGGGTCCGTACATCATCTTATACTAACCACAATAACTTTGCAGCATCAGACAACGGAATAAGGTAAAAAGCAAAATAAAAAGGATTGTAGTTTGAAATAGGTAATCCACAAACAGGTAGCATATTCAGCTACCTGTATTTTGGAAGGAAAATCTTTAGTTAATAATGAATATTATATAAAATGAAAGCACTGCGTTTTTTACTAATCATAGTTTGCACCCTCTCTTTGACTGGTTGTGCCTCAACAAAGCAGGCAGACTCAGATTCAAGTTTGGGAAAAGCCCAGCAGACATTGGATTCCCTTTATCAACATTACTCAGCAAAGGACTCTTATCTGCTTCGGGAAAGCTATCCCTTTGACGAACAACACAAAGTCACTTATCTGGCATCGGAAGACCAAGCAAACACGCCTAATCAGTTCTCCTATTTATGGCCATATTCGGGTACTTTCTCTGCAGTAAATGCACTATTCGAAGCGACTCATGACAAGAAATACCAGAAATTATTAGATAAACGGGTATTACCTGGTCTGGAAGAATATTTCGATATCCAAAGAACTCCTAACGCTTACTCATCGTACATACAAACAGCACCGACATCCGATCGTTTTTATGACGACAATGTATGGTTAGGCATTGACTTCACCGACATCTACCAAATAACACAAGAGAAAAGATATCTGGATAAAGCACAATTAATATGGAAATTTATAGAAAGTGGTACTGATAGCCTGTTGGGAGGAGGCATTTACTGGTGTGAGCAAAAGAAAGAGTCTAAAAATACTTGTTCAAATGCTCCTGGCTCTGTACTCGCCCTTAAACTATTTAAAGCAACTAATGACAGCATCTACTTCAGACAAGGAAAAGAATTATATGAATGGACGCAAAAGAATCTACAAGACTCCACTGATTACCTCTATTTTGACAATATCGGTCTTGACAGAAAGATAGGAAAAGCCAAATACGCCTATAACAGCGGGCAAATGATGCAATCAGCCGCCCTGCTCTATCAACTGACAAGAAATCCTCTTTACCTGAAAGATGCACAAAATATAGCTAAAGAATGCTATAACTATTTTTTCACAGACTTTACAACAACTACAGGAGAAAGCTTTAAAATGCTAAAGCAAGGAGATATTTGGTTTACTGCGGTAATGTTAAGAGGCTTTATCGAACTCTATCATATAGATAAGAATAAAACATATATCAACGCTTTCGATAAAAGTTTAAACCATGCTTGGATGTACGCCCAGGATGATAAAGGATTATTTAATACAGATTTAAGCGGCAAAAGCAAAGATGACAAAAAATGGTTGTTAACACAAGCTGCCATGATAGAAATGTACGCCCGCCTTGCCACTATCCAATAATTTTTCTAGAAAGAATGACAACTAAAATTATTAAAACATGAAATATACCCTTATTAAAACAGTAGCAATATATTTGCTCACTGCTTTCCCTCTATTGGCAGACGCAGCAACACAGAAAGTATCCATCAAACAAAGCGTATTGGTTGGAGACGGCATTGCCAAGTTTATCCCAGAAGGTTTTGACGCAAAGAAAGTACCTTCGTTCGCAATTGAAAAAGAACCACGTGAGAGAGGCATACTCCCTGCCGATTGGATACTTATTCCCGAATTCTCCCTCACAGATGGTAAAGCTAATGCATCACTTACAATACCGGAAGGCACAAGTATCTACGGAGGTGGTGAAGTAACCGGTTCTCTTCTAAGAAATGGTAAAACAATCAAGCTCTGGAATACAGATTCCGGTGCCTACGGTGTAGATAATGGTACACGCCTATATCAATCACATCCTTGGATGATGGGAGTTAGAAAAGACGGAACAGCTTTCGGTATTTTATTCGATACCACATGGAAAGCTGAATTAAGTAGTACAAATGAGAAAATTGAACTAAGAAGTGAGGGAGAACCTTTTCGGGTGTTTATTATTGACAGAGAATCTCCACAAGCTGTAGTTCGCGGACTATCGGAACTAACAGGCACTATGCCGATGATTCCCCGCTGGGCATTAGGTTATCAACAAAGTCGCTTCTCTTATTCACCAGACAGTCGCGTAATTGAGATTGCAGACACTTTCAGACACAAAAGAATACCATGCGATGTTATCTGGATGGACATTGACTACATGGATGGATATCGTATTTTCACATTTAACCCACAAAGTTTTCCCAATCCTAAGGCTGTTAATCGCGATTTACATATACGCGGCTTCCATTCTGCATGGATGATTGATCCTGGAGCAAAAGTTGACCCCAACTACTTCGTTTATAAATCAGGAACTGAAAATGACGTTTGGGTAAAAACTGCAGACGGAAAGAACTTTCATGGTGATGCCTGGCCAGGAGCGGCAGCGTTCCCAGACTTCACATGCCCTAAAGTAAATAAATGGTGGAGGAACTTATATAAAGATTTCATGGCACAAGGAGTAGACGGTGTTTGGAACGATGTAAATGAGCCACAAATCAATGACACTCCCAACAAAACAATGCCGGAAGATAATCTCCACCGCGGAGGAGGTAAATTGCCTGCAGGAACACATCTACAATATCATAATGTTTATGGTTTTCTAATGGTTAAAGCATCCAGAGAAGGCATACTGGAAACCCGCCCCGAAAGGCGACCGTTTATTCTTACTCGTTCTAATTTCTTAGGTGGTCAGCGCTATGCAGCCACTTGGACCGGTGATAATGGCTCCTGGTGGGACCATCTGAAAATGTCAATACCCATGTCTTTAACTTTGGGATTATCCGGCCAACCATTCAGCGGTTCGGATATCGGTGGCTTTCTATTTAATGCTGATGCCGATTTATTCGGCAACTGGATTGGTGTAGGTGCTTTCTATCCATTCTCACGTGGTCACGCTTGTGCAGGAACAAACAACAAGGAGCCATGGGCATTTGGGCAAGAAGTAGAAAATGCCGCACGAATAGCATTAGAACGTCGATACATCCTTCTCCCCTATTATTATACTCTGCTGCACGAAGCCTCAACAAATGGTATGCCCATCATGCGACCTGTTTTTTTCGCCGACCCTAAAGACTTGTCGTTGCGTGCCGAAGAAGAAGCATTCCTGATTGGTAACAACCTGCTTATTATTCCGGCATACGCTAAGCAGCCTGCACTGCCGAAAGGCATTTGGAAAGAACTATCACTAGTTAAAGGTGACAACTGTGATAAATATCAAGCAAAGATGAAGATACGTGGCGGTTCGATTATTCCTACCGGAAAGATCATTCAAAATACCACAGAAAACTCATTAGATCCGCTCACATTATTGGTTTGTCTGGATGAACAAGGAAAAGCCGATGGATCAATGTACTGGGATGCAGGAGATGGCTGGGCATTCAAGAAGGGAGATTACAGCCAACAAACCTTCAAAGCCGAAAAACAAGGCGACAAAGTTATAGTAAAGTTGACTAGCGAAAAAGGCAAATTTAAAACAGAAAACAAAGATATGGCTATTGTCAAAGTTCTCACAGACCAAGGCGTTTGCCAAGCTAGTGGCAATCTTGTGGAAGGTATCGAGGTGAACTTATAAACTAACGCTCTCCTCATTATATGAGCTCTAAAATAAAAAATATTAATATTTTACTCTTAATTAAAAAAACTATATGAAAAGAAAAACACATGAAAAAAGATGCCTCTATTGGTATAAGGCACTGGTGTTGATTCTGACCGTATGCCTTATCGGCTGTCAGGACGACAAAATTGGTTCCAATGGATACGACCCGTCTAAACCGGTTGTTTTCTCAGACTTTACCCCCGATCATGGGAGTCTTCGTACTCAAATCCATATTTATGGAGATAATTTTGGGACTGATCCCTCAAAAATCCACATCACAATAGGTGGACAATACACGACAACTATCGGCTGCACCAACACCGAAATTTACTGTATAGTCCCGCCGAAAGCTTTCGATGGTAATATTAAAATAAAAATCGAAAGTGCCGACGGAAAAACCTCTCCTATAGAATATGAATTTGAAAAGAAGTTCAATTATACTCTACAGCCTTCAGTGAGTACTCTTGTTGGTAGCGAAGACGAAAATGGAAATTCATCTGACGTAGACGGAAACTTTGAAAAAGCAAGATTCGGAAATCCTCAATGGCTATTAATGGACACATTTGGTATTGAGAAATGCTTAATTATTAATGGTCAAGGCGGTCCTATACGTCGAATCAATCTGGAAGCAAAAGAAGTCTCAACTCTTCTTACTAATGGCCAGGGAGGATTTAGGAATATGCAATTCATGTCTTTCGATGCAACCGGAGACACGCTTTTCGTATCAGATGACCATGGAAGCAGCAGTAAAGACAACCGTGAAATTGCTTACATTCTGCGATCTGAAGAATTCAGAAAAGCCCACCCCTATGTTTATGACCGCACAGGATATAACAATGTTTACTGCGCCCTAAATAAATCACTTTACTACAACACCTATTGGAAAGGAGGACTTCAAAAAGCTGTTCACGATCCTACGACCGGTGGCAAAAAAGGAGTAGAATTATTTGGTGTATACGAAAATAGTGATTCCGGTACTTTTATGTGTATCCATCCGGATGGAAGATTTATGTATATCACAGGCCGTAACTGTATTTTGGTATCCCAATATAATAAAGTAACCAATGAATTTCAGAAGCCAACCACATTTGCCGGTAGAGAAGGAGAAGCCGGGTACAGTCCCTCGCCCGGTCCGAGTGCCCGTTTTCAGGAACCTTACCAAGGCACATTTGTGAAGAATGAAGAATACATAAAAAATCCTCGTCCGGACGGAAACATTTATGATTATTATATATGCGACAGAGGAAACCATTGCATCTTTAAAATTACTCCCGACGGTAACGTATCTCTTTTTGCAGGAAGAGGCAGTGTCTCTTCTGACAACAAGGTATCTGGCAATATTGACGGAGAATTAAAAACGGAAGCACGCTTTGATAATCCATGCGGCATCGCTTACGATGAAGAAACACAGACTTTCTACATCGCCGATAGAGAAAATCACAGCATCCGTACCATTTCTATAGAATAACTATAAAAACACATTCCGAATGAAAAAATATATTTTTAACTTGCTCCTCCTGTTCTGTTGCACATGCAGCGTGTATGCTCAAAACAGTTCGGTAGAGGTACAAACAAACAGAATAGAGGTTGAAGGTCTCGTGACAGACGAGTCCAAAGAACCATTAATTGGTGTCAACGTAATCATCAAAGACATCCCGGGATTAGGTGCCATCACCGACATAGACGGCAAGTTCAAAATCAAGATGGAACCCTACCACAGACTCGTTTTCTCTTTCATCGGTTTCGAAAAACAGGAAGTCCTGATAAAAGAACAAAGAACAATCAAGGTCATAATGAAAGAAGCCACTGCCACTGCTTTGGATGAAGTAGTGGTAACAGGTACTGGTGCACAGAAGAAAATAACGATGACCGGTGCCGTTACCAATGTGGATATAAATACACTGAAGACTTCCACATCAAGCATTACTAATGCTTTGGCAGGTAACATAGCAGGTGTAATGGCTCGCCAAACTTCCGGACAGCCCGGAAATAATATTTCCGAATTCTGGATTCGCGGTATCTCGACATTCGGAGCAGGTTCAAGTGCCTTGATTTTAGTCGACGGATTTGAACGCAGTATGAATGAACTCAATATTGAGGATATAGAATCCTTCACTGTACTCAAAGATGCTTCTGCCACAGCAATCTACGGTTCGCGTGGCGCCAATGGTGTAGTATTAATAACAACTAAACGTGGTAAAGGAGGAAAAGTACAAATCGATGCAAAAGTAGAAACAACCTACAACACACGTACCATAACCCCAGACCTCATTGACGGATATACATATGCTTCAATGATGAATGAAGCACGTACTACTCGTAACCAAGAACCTTTCTTCCCTGAAGACAAATTGTATATACTCCGTAACGGACTGGACCAGGACTTATATCCCAATGTAGACTGGATGGATGTACTCCTGAAAAAAGGAGCACCTACTTATCGTGCCACTATCAACATGAACGGCGGTGGTTCATTGGCACGCTATTATGTATCTGCAAGCTATGTAGATGAAGGTGGTATGTATAAAGTAGACAAAGGGCTAAAAGACTATAATACCAACGCCAACTATCGCCGTTGGAACTACCGTCTGAACGTGGATATGGATATCACCAAAACCACACTGCTAAAAGTTGGTGTATCCGGTTCATTAGACAAAAAGAACGAACCGGGTATGTCAAGCAATATCTGGGCTTCTGCTATGAATTATAACCCGGTCTCAGTACCAATCATGTATTCCAATGGATATACGCCCGCTTTCGGTTCGGACGATGAACAAATCAATCCTTGGACCATTGCTACACAAACCGGCTATCAAGAAACATGGAATAATAAATTGCAGACCAATATCACTCTCGAACAAGATTTCAGTTTTATCACCAAAGGTCTAAAATTCATCGGACGCTATGGATTCGACACTAACAATTATCAGTGGATCAACCGTAAAAAAATACCAGAATTATGGAGAGCGGAACAGAACCGCGCTTCTGATGGTAGTCTTGTGATGAGAAAAGTCAGAGATGAACAATTGATGTCACAAGAAGCTAACTCAACCGGTGAACGAAAAGAATATTTAGAAGCAGAGTTGCACTACGACCGTACCTTTGGTAATCACATGGTGGGAGCCGTAATGAAATATACACAAGATAAGACAATCAATGCCTCTGTAAAAAAGGAAGATGACATTATGCAAGGTATTGACAGACGTCATCAAGGACTTTCCGGACGTTTCACCTATGGTTGGAAGTACCGTTACTTCGTTGACTTTAACTTTGGTTACAATGGATCCGAGAATTTTGCGACAGGTCATCAGTTCGGTTTCTTCCCCGCTTACTCTGTAGCCTGGAACATGGCAGAAGAGTCTTTCATTAAAGAAAAATCACCGTGGATCAATATGTTTAAAGTACGTTATTCTTACGGAAAAGTAGGTAATGACAATATGGATAGACGCTTTCCCTACTTGTCTACTTTCGGAGCAAGCAACAATTACAACTATGCAGACCTAGGACAAAGCTATCAGTTCGACGGATTGACCTATACTTACTATGCAACTAATGCTGTCACTTGGGAAATAGCAACCAAGCATGACATAGGTATCGACTTCGCATTGTTCAATGACAAGCTGACCGGTACAATTGACTACTTTCACGAACAACGTGACGGTATTTACCAAGAGCGTAACTATATCCCTCTCTCCGTTGGTATGTACGGTACAGGAACAGGCATGAAGTTATCTACCAATATTGGCTCGGTAGTTTCCAAAGGATTCGACGGTAATGTGGGATATAAACAACGTATTGGAGATGTGAATCTGACACTGCGAGGTAACTTTACATACAGTAAGAGTGAAATCCTGAAATATGACGAAGAATTCAGTAATTACCCTTATAAAAGCCAACAAGGTTTCCGTGTTAACCAAACCCGCGGACTTATTTCACTAGGATTATTCAAAGATTATGATGACATTCGTGACAGTCCGAAACAGAGCTGGGGCGACGTAATGCCAGGTGATATCAAGTATGCGGATGTCAACGGAGACGGAAAGATAGATGAAAATGACGAAGTTCCTATCGGTGCAACCAATCGCCCAAATCTTATTTATGGTTTCGGTCTTTCCGCAGAATGGAAAGGATTTGACATCAACATCCTCTTCCAAGGTGCAGGCAAATCAACTTTCTGTATCGAAGGTCCTACTGTATATCCTTTCAAGAATGGTGATTGGGGAAATATTCTCACCGACATGGCGAACTCCAACCGCTGGATATTAGGTGAAAATGAAAACCCGAACGCAGAATACCCGCGTTTAAGCTATGGAGGCAATAGTAACAACTACCGTCCGTCTACATATTGGCTTCGCAATGGTTCTTATCTGCGCTTGAAAAACCTAGAAATCGGATATAATATTCCGAAGAGTCTTATCAATAAGATCCACTTGAACAACGTTCGTTTATACTTCATGGGAACTAACTTGATAACATTCTCCAATTTTAAGTTATGGGATCCGGAACTGGGCAGCACCAACGGTCAGGCTTATCCATTATCAAGATCATATACCTTAGGACTTACAATTAACATTTAATTCAAAAACAGATGAAAAAACATATATTATCCGCAGTAGCCATTTTAGTCATTGGGCTGGGTATTTCTTCTTGTTCAGACTATTTGAGCGTGGAACGTTTTTTTAAAGATCGTCAAAGTGAAGAGAAAATTTTCAAGAGCAAGAATTTTACGGAACAATGGCTGGCCAAATGCTACAACTGTCTGTTAGAAACAAATTTAGAAATCACACGTATCGGCTATTCCACAACTAATTTTGCAGACGATATGATTTTTAATGAAAGTGACGGAGCCGTAACTTACAATGCTTTCAAATTCGGACAATATGACAATACCTGGACAAACAATTCATACATCCGTTGCTACGAAGGTATTCGCCAGGCTTCTATCTTAATCAACAATATAGATATTAATGAAGAACTGTCAGAAGTAGAAATTGCAGACTATAAAGCACAGGCCCGCTTTTTAAGAAGCTATTTTTATTGGTTATTACTAAGAAAATACGGACCAGTTCCTCTAATTCCTGAAGAGACAATCAGTATTGATGAAGATTATATGGACATGTCCTATCCACGCAGTAGCTACGATGAAGTAGTGAACTACATCAGTGAGGAAATGGCACTGGCGGCCCGATCACTGCCTGAGAAACGAGACAGACAGAATGTCAATCGCAGTACAAAAGGAGCTGCCTTGGCGGTACGTGCAAAGGTACTTCTATATACAGCAAGTCCGATAAATAACCCACGTCCCGGTGACTCCGATAAGTTCTCTGATTTTACTGATTGGCAAGGACGCATGCTAATGTCTCAGACGTATGACGAAAGCAAGTGGGCTAGAGCAGCGGCAGCGGCTAAAGATGTCATTGACCTAGCCAACGCAACCGGTGTATACAAGCTATACACCGCTCCCTATCAATCTAAAGGAGATAACGCTTATCCGGCAACCGTAAGACCTCCCTATCACTCGGTATACTCCAACAAAGATTTCCCGGAAGGATGGGCTGACATTGACCCGTTCGCCTCTTATCGCTCTATTTTCAATGGAGACTTGTATGCTACCGAAAATCCGGAATTGATATTTACACGAGGAAACAATGCATTAAATGATCAAGTCAGAGATCTTGTTCTCGATCATTTACCCACAAATGCCGGAGGAAGAAACCGCCACGGACTGACAATCAAACAGTGTGATGCCTATGATATGGCAGACGGAAGTAGCTTCAATCTAGAAACATTCCTAGACACTTGCGAAGTAGACAAACGTTTCGTCTCGGAAGATGAATACAACCGCGGACTTTACCCGCAGATACGTCCGAGAGTATGGAAAGAATATGCGAACCGCGAACCGCGTTTCTATGCCAGCGTAGCATTCAACGGTGCTTTTTGGGCATTGGCAAGCGCGCAAGATGGAGATAGACGCAACCAACAGGTATGGTACTACAGAGGTAGCGATAACGGAAGAAAAAACAGTTCCGACTACTGGATTCCTACAGGAATAGGTGTCATGAAATTTGTCAGCCCTAACGACTGCAACACGAACAACGGAAGAATCTATGATAAAGTAGACATACCACTTCGCTATACCGACATCCTGCTGATGTATGCGGAAGCCCTAAACGAATTGACTCCGAGTAGTAGCTACGAAGTAACAACTTGGGAAGGAGAACCAATTACAGTTTCGCGAAATACAGAAGAAATCCGCAAGGCTGTCTTGCCTGTCAGGATGCGTGCTGGAGTTCCTGATTACAACGAGGAGACATATAATGACCAAACATTGTTCCGTAAGAAACTAATACATGAACGTCAGGTAGAATTCATGGGTGAGAATCAACGTTACTACGACCTGCGTCGCTGGAAGCTTGCTCCGGTAGAAGAGTCCGAACAAATCTATGGTTACAACGTACTGATGACTGAAAGCAAAAAAGAACGCTTTTATGAACGTATACGAGTAGAAAATCTACAAGCAAACTTCTCACGTAAGATGTACTTTTGGCCTATGCCACAAAATGAATTAAAAAGAAACCGCAAAATGACACAGGCGCCGGGATGGGAAACTTTTGATTAATCTAAAATATACAATAAGAATGAAAAAAAGACATATTTATATAGCCACATTGTTTATCGCATTGCTTTCGTTCAGTGCATGCAATGACGAATGGAAAGACGAACTTTATGTTCACATGGTCTCACTAAAAGCTCCAATTAATGATGGAGAGGTTTCAAGTATCTACGTCCGCTACAAGCCTAATGGTGAGGTTATCTACAACCTTCCGGTGCTAGTCAGTGGTTCTACTCCATTGGATAAGGATCTCGATGTACGGATTGCCGTAGACCCGGATACGTTGAACGCCATGAACGAAGCCAACTTTCACGAACTCAGAAAAGACTTATGGTATAACTTACTACCACAGGAGAATTACGAATTTCCTTCCGCCACCTGCCATATTCCGGCAGGTTCAAGAAAGGAACTATTCCCTATCAAGTTTAAGTTTTCAGAAATGAACCTTTCGAAAGAGTGGGTGTTGCCATTGACAATTGAGGAGGACCCCTCGTACATTACCAACAAACGGAAAGGATGGCGGAAAGCCCTGCTTCATGTATTACCATTCAATGATTATTCTGGAAATTACTCGGCAACTGCCATGAACATCTATTTTGCCAATTCGAGCAATGATCCATTGGTAGTAGACAATCGTAGAGCACATGTCGTAGACGAAAACACTGTATTCTTCTATGCAGGTACGAAAGAAGATAATGCAATAGATAGGGAAACTTATAAAATCAATGTAAAATTTGAAGAACCTTCAGAGGTTACGGAGACTAAAAAGAAAGGGAATCTGACAATAACGGCGGCAAATTCTTCAATAAACTTCCAGCTCACAGAGCATCCGACCTACGAGATTTGGGATGAAATGGATACCAATCAACCCTACCTGATGCATCGTTATTATGTATTATATATCAAATATACATATGATGACATAACTACGTCAAATGTACCTACTTCTTATCGAGCGGAAGGTTCATTAACTATGGAACGTAAGATTAATATAACAATACCGGATCAGGACCAGGCAATCCAATGGTAAAAAGAATTTGTTTATGAAGAGATTAAACATCATTTTTATATCTTTATTAGCCATGGTATGCACAGTACTATCTTGCAGTGACGATTCTGTGGAAGACAAAGATATCCAGAAGATTGATCCGGTGGGACAACTGGAAGTATACAAAACAAGCCGGGAAAAAGAAATTCTGGTGAAATTCATAAGAACAAATTATGTGAAAGACATACAGATAGAAATAGCTTATCGGAATACGGAGTCTGGAGAAAACGGAGAATGGACTACTATTGTGCTGAATGGTGACAACTATAAGTATGGAGGAAATTACTTATTGCAAGTTCCTGCAGAAGGGACATATGAGGTTGCAATCACCTTGATAGGAGCCAATGAGCTACGCTCGGAAAGCAAAAGCCAACTTGCGAGCACATTCGAGTATGTAAAGACAAGTATGTTCGACTGCGCCCACTCTATGATGACATGTGTCATAAAATACTATTATCATAAAGGACCTAGGACATGTTGGCAAACATATTATCCTAAAGAACAAGGATATTGGGACGGAGATGCAGTCGTATGGGGACAAGGGGGAGGATTATCCGCATTTGTTGCCTTGAGAGAAGCATCCGTAGACACGGAACAGGAAGAATATTATCGTTCTTTAGAAGATGATATGTTCAAGGGAATCCAACATTTTTGGGTAACAGACCATGGACGCACAGCATATAGTGTATATCCGGATTCGGGAAACGACCGTTTTTATGATGACAATGTATGGATAGGACTGGATATGGCAAAATGGTATGCCATATCTAAAGATGTGCGCTATTTAAATCAAGCCAAAGCCGTCTGGGACTATCTATCACAATACGGATGGGACAATACTTGCGGTGGCGGAGTTCATTGGAAAGAGCTGAATGAACCGAGCAAGTCAAAGCACACTTGTTCAACTGCCCCGACGGGTGTATTGAGTTGTAAGCTCTATCAACTAACCCATGAGCAGAAATACCTGGATAAAGCTATTGAATGCTTCAACTGGCTGCAAGCCTATATGCAGGACCCTAGCGACCATCTGTATTACGACAATGTTTCTCCTGATCCAGAAGACCCCACCCAACCTGGGCGTATGGAGACGAATAAATATTCTTATAATTCAGGACAACCATTGCAATTAGCCTGCCTTCTTTATAAAATAACCAAGAATGAGTCGTATTTGACAGCAGCACATCAAATTGCGGAAGCTTGCCACAAAAAGTGGTTTACTTCCTATCATTCAGAAGTTCTGCAACGTGATTTTAATATTCTGGCACCGGGGCATGCCTGGTTTAACACCGTCATGTGCCGCGGATTCTTCGAACTTTATTCCATTGATAAGAATCCCTCATATCTGGAAGATGTGCGCAACACAATGTTGCACGCATGGTTTGGTAAGGCACATCACATTAGTGGTCTAATCAATGACGAGGATTTAAGCGGAGCTGTTTCAATGAATAAATGGGAGATTCTGAGGCAAGCGTCACTCGTTGAGTTATATGCCCTTTTGGCTATCTGGGAGTCTGGCAAAGACCAGACCGTCTTATTGTAATTTGAAAATAATCAAAAGCGAATAGATATGTTAAAAACAAAACTATTAATTTGTATTGCTACATGGATGGCAGTAACAAGTGCCGGAGCACAAACCGTGACAGGCAATGCACGCTATGTAGACCCTTTCATCGGCGTAGATGGAGGCGGCAATGTTTTTCCGGGAGTATGTACTCCGTTTGGAATGGTAAAATTAGGTCCCGATTGCGGCAATAAAGATTGGAACGCCGGATGGAATCCTGACGGCAATATACACGGCTTCAGCCATACTCATGTAAGCGGAACAGGCGGAGGATGCAAATATGGCAACGTATTAATGTTACCTCTGACCGGAGATATACATTTAGAAGACTATTCTTCCCCCCGTGCCAACGAGAATACCGTTTTAGGAGAATACAAAGTTGAGTTGCCGCGTTATCGCACGGCAGCCCGGCTGACAGCATTGAGCAAAGCCGGTTTTCATGAATATACTTTCCCCTCAAGCAAAGACTCCAAAATTCTTTTTGATCTAGGCAGTTGTCTAGCCTTACAAATATGCGAAACTCAAAGAATTGTAGGTTCGGAAGTACGCATACTTTCCAACTCAACAATAGAAGGATACACCCGTGTACGCGGAGGCTGGAATGAAGGAGAGGCCTATACAGTCTATTTCTATGCAGAAACAGATACACCGGCAGAAAGCTTCGGCACATGGAAAGGAAATACTTTAATGCCGAATATTAACGAACAATTCGATTCAGGCGAAAAAACAGGTGCTTATTTGAGCTATTCGACCTCTGAAAATCAAAAAATCAACGTACGTGTCGGTATCTCCTATATCAGTTGTGGCAAAGCTAAAGAAAACCTGAAGCAGATAACAACTTGGGACTTCAACAAAGTACATACTCAGGCTGTGTCCGAATGGAATAATATCTTAAATAAAATAGAAGTCACAGGAAAAGAAGAAGACAAAATTAAACTATACACAGCTTTGTATCATTGCTATCTCCAGCCAGTAGACAAGACCGGAGAAAATCCGAAATGGATATCAACAGAACCGAACTTTGATGATTTCTATGCCATTTGGGATACCTTCCGTGCTACCCATCCATTATTTACATTGCTTACCCCTTCCGTTCAATCAAATATGGTACGTTCACTTATTGACATATACCGCAATGAAGGGTACATGCCTGATGCACGTAGTGGTAATGATAATGGTCGTGTTCAAGGAGGAAGTAATTGTGATATTCTGATTGCCGATGCAATGGTAAAGAATCTACAAGGGATTGATTATGGAGCAGGCTTACAAGCTATGTTGAAAAATGCAGAAGTAGCTCCCGGAGGAGATGAAAGAAAAGAAGGCCGTGGAGGTTTAGCAGACTATAACTCATTAGGTTATGTTTCTTCAGCTTATGAAAGATGCTTGACACGTACTTTTGAATACTCTAATTGTGATTTTGCTATCGCTACTGTAGCCGATCGTTTAGGGAAACAAGATATTGCCAATAAATACTATAAAAATGCATCTAACTGGCAAAACACATGGAATGATAGGATAACAAGTTTGGGATTTTCGGGCTTTGCATGGCCAAGAAACGAAGAGGGAAAGTACTGGGATAAAGAGCATTTCAGTACCTTAAAAAGCGGTAATTGGGGAGAACCTACTTATGAGACTTTCTCTTTTGAGTTGTCATTCTATGTACCCCATGATATGAAAAGTTTAATCCAAAAGTGCGGCGGAGAAGAGATTTTCACTCAAAGACTAGATACCTTTTTTACCCACAAGATATGGGACCAACGTTATCACATAGGATTATTCCAAATAGCCAATGAACCAGGATTCTTAATTCCGTCATTATACAATTATGTAAACAGGCAAGACAAAACAGCCGAGATTGTACGGTATATTTTAAAAAATAGATATAAAACGACACGTGACGGAATACCGGGTAACGATGATTCCGGTTCTATGTCTGCCTGGTATGCTTTTCATTCTATAGGATTTTATCCTAATGCAGGCCAGGACACATATCTTATTTCAAGCCCTGTATTTAATACAGTTACTATACATCTTGAAAATGGTAAAACCCTGAAGGTTATAACAAAAAAGAATAACGACAAAAATATCTACATTCAATCAGCGACCTTGAATGGCAAACCACTTAACAAAAACTGGTTCTGTCATAAAGACATATGTGAAGGAGGTACACTAGAATTTGTAATGGGATCGAAACCGTCAAAATGGTCAAGAACAGGAGAATTACCTCCATCTATGTCCGATAAATAATAATCTTACTAATTCTTAGAAAAATAAATAAGCTGTTCATCAATGACTTTGCAGAAGTTGATGAACAGCTTATTTATTTTCACAACTAATCATTCAAGTCAATACTTCACTTCCTGTATTTGCTCTTTGATTAAATAAAAGCATACCCTCATATTACCCAAGCAGAAAACTATTTTATTTAGTATACTATTATCTATTTCAATTTGTTTATATTTGCTCAATATTAGTAATCAATACATTAAACGACAACATAACTATTTAAGAAAAATGAAAAAGTATTTTCTTTTACCCTTGCTTGTTTATTATTTAGTATCCAATGTACAAGCACAAGAAAAAATAAAGTTAAGTTCCCCGAACGGAGAAATAAAAGTATCCGTCCGCCTCACCGACAAAATCTACTATGACGTAGCCTGTAATGATGAAGTTCTGTTGAAAGACAATTATCTCCAACTTAAACTAAAAGATAAAATATTGGGCGAACATCCCAAACTGTCCGGACAAAAACAGAACAAAATAAAAGAAACCTTAACCCCTGTCGTTCCACTGAAATTTTCAACGATCAATAACGAATATAACCAACTTCTACTCAATTTTAAAGGAAACTACTCAGTAGAATTCCGTGCTTTTAACGATGGAATAGCCTATCGTTTTATCACCCGCCAAAAAGGAGAAATCGAAGTATTGGGAGAAGACCTTTCATTGCAGTTCCCGACAGACTATTTATTACATCTCCAACAGCCGGGAGGGTTCAAAACAGCTTATGAAGAGCCGTACACACACATTTCCAGTCACTCATGGAAACCATCGGATAAAATGTCCGTACTTCCAGTTCTCATTGATACACGTAAATCATATAAGATACTAATCAGTGAATCTGATCTGTCGGACTATCCTTGCATGTTTCTGAAAGGAAACGGGACCAATGGCATATCCTCCATTTTTCCAAAAGTCCCCCTTGCATTTGGTGAAGACGGAGACCGCAGCCTCAAAATCGAAAAAGAAGCGGAATATATCGCTAAAACAAGTGGAAAAAGGAACTTTCCATGGCGCTACTTTGTCATTACCAAGGAAGACAAGCAATTAGTTGAGAACACTATGACCTATAAACTGGCTGATAAGAATCAGTTAGAAGATGTGTCATGGATAAAACCAGGGCAAGTAAGTTGGGAATGGTGGAACGGAGCAACCCCGTATGGGCAAGATGTAACCTTTAAAGCTGGTTGTAATTTGGAAACATACAAATACTTCATTGATTTCGCATCCAAGTTCGGAATCCCTTACATTATTATGGATGAAGGATGGGCCAAGAGTACACGCGATCCTTACACTCCTAATCCGGACGTAGACCTTCATGAGCTGATTCGTTATGGAAAAGAAAAGAATGTGGGTATTGTCCTTTGGCTGACTTGGTTAACAGTAGAAAAGAATTTTGACCTTTTCAAAACATTCAATGAATGGGGAATAAAGGGAGTAAAAATAGACTTCATGGACCGCAGCGATCAATGGATGGTTAACTACTACGAACGAGTAGCCCAAGAAGCAGCCAGACATCATTTATTTGTTGACTTCCATGGATCATTCAAGCCGGCCGGACTGGAATACAAGTATCCCAATGTATTATCCTATGAAGGGGTCAGAGGTATGGAACAAATGGGAGGCTGTAAGCCGGAGAATAGCATCTACTTGCCTTTCATGAGAAATGCGGTAGGCCCTATGGATTACACTCCTGGAGCTATGATCAGTATGCAACCGAATATCTATCGTTCCGAACGTCCTAACTCTGCAAGTATCGGTACCCGTGCATACCAAATGGCTTTATTTGTCATATTCGAAAGCGGTTTACAAATGTTGGCAGACAATCCGACCTTATATTACCGCAATGAAGATTGCACTCGTTTCATTACCCAAGTACCTGTAACATGGGATGAAACAGTTGTTCTGGAAGCTAAAGTAGGTGAATATGTAATCGTTGCGAAGCGTAAAGGAGAGAAATGGTTTATTGGTGGGATGACTAATGATAAGGAAAATGAAAGAGAATTTGAAATAAATCTCGACTTCCTGAAAGATGGCAGGACCTACCGTGTAACCTCGTTTGAGGATGGAATAAATGCAGGATATCAGGCAATGGATTACCGTATGAAATCGGCAACAATGAATAAGAATCAAAAGCTTTCTGTCAAAATGGCTAGAAATGGTGGGTTTGCAGCTGTTCTCGAATAAGCCTATACTGTAGAAATCAAGATATCTCCCATAAAAAAGAGACTGCCTCCAATCAAAAAATGAGGCAGTCTCTCTTTTTCATAACACTCTTTATCGCTTTTCCTATTCAACCAAGAGAACCTCTAACTCTGCCACAGCAGCCATCTTAGCCTCTTTAATGACAGCAGACAGAGCCTGAAGTTTTACATAACGTGCTTTACATGGATTAAATTCAACTGTCTGTACTTCCTTTGAATCGGCAAATGTACCAGAAGCCACAGCTTTTCCCCACTCCTTGCCATCATGGCTGATATACACTTCATATTTACCGATTCTACCTTCCGAAGAATCCTGACGAGGTGTATATTTAAGACCTTTTACTGTAGTTTCTTTAGCTAATGCAATCTGTATCTCATGAGGATAAGGAGCCAGATAGAACTGGTTATGTACCGTATGCCAGAATGTATTAATATCACCATCCGCAGCCAATTTCATACTTCCATCAGCATCACTATCCACATATACAACCTTCTGTCTCTCTTCAGATGCACCCGATAAATTACGGACTGCATTGACATTTAATTCTGCTGCCGAAGCCCAATCCCGACCATAAATTTCAGATAAAGCAATCAATTTAAAGTAACGTGCCACAATTGGTTTCTCCAATGTTACAAACTGTGCAGAAGATGAATTTTCAAAATGACCTTTAGTCTTGTTGTCCCAGTTCTTTCCATCTTTACTGAAATAGAGCTCATAGTCCTTGATACGTCCGTTCTCAGAGTTACGAGGTTGATAAATAAACTTATCAATCTCAAGTGATGAAGACATATCCACTACTATTTCGTGGGGATGTTTAGCCACAGGATCATTCCACCGACTATGCCAGATAGTATTCAGATCACCATCGATTGCGTTACGGGCCTCTTCACCCCCATTCTCACTACTAACTGATACAATTTTCCACAGTGAACGATCCACATATATCGGAAATTCAGCTGAAGTTCCCGCACTTTTTCCTAATTGTTCTGAAACGGCATATGCTTCCACATGACCACCAGAAATAAATTCGAAAGGTTCAGTATATATCTTCTCTTCTCCGCCATTCAGACTATAATGAACAGTAGCTCCGGGAGTATTAGTCTTTAAATTCAAATAACCATTGTTATCTCTTTCTATCAATACAGGCATACATACGGGCATC
>OGKA01001108.1_pt1 | contig 24052 bp, 17 predicted proteins | sample 1572211 | NCBI WGS metagenome assembly OGKA01 (sample SAMEA2582125, study PRJEB24529) | metagenome | biome: Human gut stool | place: China | collected 2011 | reverse complement strand
GGCTGATCTGAGTACGGTTTTCCACCTGCTTCTTCTCATATTCGGCATTACCGGATAAAGCGATTTGCGCGTCACTGCTCAAATCCGTTATTCCCGCGTCACGCTTGAAAGTTTCCAGGTCAGCTTCCGTGCTCCCCAGTTCCTTTGAGATAATGCCAATGCGTTCATCGATAAACTCCGCCGTTTTCTGCGCAATCTCATTCTTGTCATTATTCGTGTTGCGATTATACATCTCCAGCAACTGATTGATAAAATCCTGTCCGCGACGCAAGCTGGAATTCTTCAAGGAAACCGTTACCACAGAAGTCGTTTGCGAGGTAGGTACGATAACTAAATTTCCACAATATCCTCTTGCCACATTCATGGGACAGCTAATGGTAGCTGTGATATGCCGTGCGCCCTGAACTGAAGAAGCCCCCTCCACAGGGATAGAATCAGTAGCCTGAAAGAAAGAAATCGTTCCCCGGTCAGTAGGAAGAATGGCAGGCAACTTTTCGAAATGTTTCTGAATTTCCCTATCATCCATTTTCACGTTCACATCCAAACTGCCCTGTGGCTGTACCACCATTTCAACAACAATGTCTTTTTTCAGCTTTTCCGCTTCTTGCGGAGTCATGTTTACCTGCACCGGAGAAGTCTTGTACAACTCTTTCGAAGGGATGAGATCTTCATCCTTATAAGTCACATAGAGATTCAGATAATTGACAACTTCTTTTACAAGCGTCTTGGAACGCAGCACCTCTATTTCGTTATCTATACTTTGCGAAGAAGTGATTAATCCGCTAAGGCCCAGTTCATCCAAACCGCCCACATTATTTGAGGCTCCTCCTTTCTTATCATCCTTTATCAGAACCGTAGCCGAAATGTTATATACAGGAGTAGCAACATACAAATAAACATAGGCGGCAATCAAACAAGCCACCACCGTTCCTACGAACCAAGGCCAGTGGATCAGGCATTTGAAAAGCAGTTCCTTAATATCTATTTCCATATCCTCCGCTTCGCGCAATTTCTCGTTTGGTAGTTCCTCTTTCATTGTTCCGGTATTATCTTAAAATGTTATACAATAGACTGGCAATGGAAATCAGGATAGAAGTGGCGGAGAACCACAGGCTGGTACTGCTTCCGATGTCCGAATTACGGGCCTTGGCCTTGTTGGGAGTGACATAAATAATATCATTCTGTTGTAACCAGTAGTAAGGTGAAAGAATCGTCTCTGCCTTGTTCAAATCCAAGGTTACAATCTCCTGTCTGCCGTTAGCGTCCTCCCTTATTAATTTAATGTCATCACGCAGTCCATATACGGTCATATCTCCTGCCATGGCCAATGCTTCCAATAAGTTTACTTTCTCATTCGAGATAGTAAAAGTGCCGGGACGGGCAACTTCGCCGATCACTGAAATCTTATAATTCACCATGCGGACAGTCACAATAGGAATTTCCTTTATATAAGGCTTCAACTTTTCTACAATCATTTGTTCCGTTGCCTTCTTTGTCAACCCTCCCACATGGAGTTCACCCAATACCGGGAAGTTTATCTTTCCTTCATTATCCACCAGATATTGCTGCAGAACCGGCTGAGCGGTTGTATAGTTCGAAGCAACATTACCCTGTGTAGCAACTGTCAGATTGAAAGGAGCTGCCAATTCAGGACTGGTACATGACACCACAATGGTCAACAAGTCTTTAGGCATTATCTTCGCATCATACAGCTGTTCGTTCTGAACTCCATGCGATACGGCCTCTGCATCCTGCAGATAGGGGACTTTTTTATAAGACTGACAGCCAGTCATCACAAAAGCCAGCAATACAATTAAAAAGAATTTATTCATCTTATTTTTACTATTATTTATTAGAATTTCTTACCGAAAACAATACAGATAAAGGTCTTTATTAATATTTTAAAATCAAACCACCAGGAGCGATGTTGCAGATAAAACAAGTCATAACGTAAGCGACGTAACATCTTTTCTATCGTATCTGTATAACCGTTATAAAGCGTTGCATACGAAGTTACCCCGGGACGAATCTGATATAAAAAGCGGTAACGCGGATCATGTTCCATTATTTGGTCAATATAAAATTTACGTTCCGGACGGGGGCCTATAAAAGCCATATCACCACAGAAGACATTCCAAAGTTGCGGTAACTCATCCAAATGGTGTTCGCGTAAAAATTTACCCACTTTAGTTAACCTGGGATCTCTTCCGCCTTTATATAACTGAGGTCCCATAGATTCAGCATCCAGTCGCATACTGCGAAACTTATAAATATAAAACGGGCGGCCAAAACGACCGACACGCTCCTGTTTGAAGATAGCCGGGCCGCCATCCTCACGCTTCACCACCAGATAACAGATTAAGAACAATGGAGAAAATATTAATAATAAAACTCCCGCAATAATGCAATCCCCTATTCGCTTTACATTACGCTCAAAAGCATTCATTCCGTCCGGAATGAAGTCCTCACTATACCCCATATTTTTAAAAATTGAAAGAATTACCTTAATACTTTTTCGTATACCAAACTCCTCAAACCGTTTGGCATCATACGGACACAAAAACGGACACATACATTTCTTAAGAATACATGTAAACTGATTAAGCCCATTTGCAATATTTTTCTTTGAAACCGTATTTCACTTTTCGCATATTTCCATCCTCCGCGTCTTGCAGACATAGCACTTCCGCCCCGTACATTGACCAGCACGTCCTGTACATTATACAATTTCACCCCATTCTTTATCATTCTTGCCCACAACCAGTAATCCTCAAACAAGTAAAAATGCTGGTATCCTCCTGCATCAAGCACTTCTTTTTTACTAAACATTACTGTCATATGATTCAACGGATTTTTCAACTGACACATTCTTCTAAGCTCTCTATCTGTTTGTGGAAGCTTCCGATATGAAATTATACTTTGGGGATCATTATCAAATTCAGAAATCCATCCTCCTACAACAGAAACTTCCGGATTTTCTTCAAATACTTTTAATTGAGCTTCAAACCGGTTAGGTAACGATAGGTCATCACTATCCATACGTGCAACCAAATCATAAGTACATGCGGATAAGCCTATATTCAGCGCATTGCCCAACCCCATATTCTTAGCCAACCTTACTATTTTCAAAGTGTTATATTTCTCACAAAAATCGGTAATGACAGCCTCCAGCTCAGTTGTCAATGGACCATCTTCAACCAATACGACTTCTGTAGGTGGCACAGTCTGTTCAAACACACTATGCAAGGCAGATCTTAAATAATCGCTCTGCTCACGTGCATAGACTGAAATCAATACACTGAACTCCTTCATTATATTATAGATTTATAAAACTGAAAGTCTGTTTTAAATTTAACATTGGCTCGTAGCCAAAGCGATTTTGCCAAAAACCATATTAGCATAGTCCCTACATCTTCTTAAGATTTTTTCAAGTGTCCTTATACCACTTATAGAACACGTTATGGGGAACTTTATTCCTCAAACAGAAGGACTGCAGAGATTCTCCATGAGGCAAAGCTCACTCTGGTACTGAAAGTAAAACCTTTCAAGTTTGAGCCATTATTTGAGTGCTTACATACAGAGAATTTCATAAATGTAGATATACAGATTGTTACTTACCTAAGAGCAACAAAGACAAGCAACGGTTCTTTCCAATTAGAATATGACACAAGTAGCTTATTATTAAAACCATTATCCACATACCGCATACACATAACCAATAAGGCAGTTGTAGGGTATCAATATCAAGACAGGAAATAAGTAGAGTAATAACAGTTAGGTGGATAGCATAAATACTCAATGTCCCCCCATTTTGTATTATGCTGATTTACAAACACATACACCCCATCTATTCCTTGTAGGCATGAAAAGTCCTCTCCGGATGAAGCGTCCACATGTACGTAAAACTCCACATGAGGAGCTTTTAGCCGCTGTATTGTATGAAGCAGCAGCTCCGGGTTTTTATAAGTCAAAAAGAGATAGACAATATTCATATCTTCTATGTTATAGTTTTATCCATTTATCAGAAACAGGGTCTTCTATCGGTGAGTTCATCCACCTTTCGGGCGCGACCACCACCTTCTGCGGATTGCGGTTCAGCCAAGCTCCCCACCAGGAGAAAGAAGAGTTGGCAATGATATTGTGCCGGCACAGGCTCATCAACCGCATATCCACATAGCTTTCCGCACCCTTGTTCCAGTCTACATCCACCTCCTTCCCCGGCAATAAAGCACGCAGATGGCTTTCGCACCAAGCCATATCGTTGGAAAAGACACAATACAGCTGCGGATTTACCCGCTCTTCCATGTAGTGTATCGCCCGTTTATAATAGTCCAAATCACAAATTCCCCGAAAAAGCGGATGGTTTACGTAATCCCCGCGGCGGACATGCAATGAAGCACTGTCGCTTGCCTGAAGCAGTGCCCCTATTTCCTTGTTCCGCCCGTCGACCGGCTCCGGAAAGGAGAATGCTTCCCAAATAGTTTCCTTCATGTCGCAAAAATATTCCTCATGCTGCCAATAACCGTCATAGTAACAGTCTCCTTTACGTGTTAAAACGGCAGCATCAAAGGAGAAGTTTTTCCGCTCCACGCACATGGTTTTACGTTTTGGCAGAATGTATTTCCCTATTTTCCAGAACCGGTAATTCGGATATGGATATGCCACTTTCAAAATATTCCTCCATGAAGCGACGGGGGCTTTTTGTGCAAATATCCGGTCTACCTCAAAACCATTGTGCAGGGGATAGTTCCTGAAACAGGATGTATCTATCATCACCTGCTCATGAGGGAACCGCTCTTTCAATGAAAGGAACAAGGCATACTGGAACATCTGGTTTCCCAGACCTCCGAGAATTTTTACGATTTTCATAAAAAAGTACGCTAAAGACAGGAGAGGAAACCCCTCCTGAAAATCAGATAAGTTTTATTCAACTGACTAAATCTTGGTAACTAATGCCAATCAGGAGTTAAGCGAAGTGATAACTTCCTTTAACTTCTTAACTACTGATTCGCATATTTATCATTTCTTGATATATTTCTATATGACGATTATAAAAGCATTCCGGAGAATATTCTTGCAAATATCTTGAATACGCTTTTGAAGCCAATTCATCTTTATTATGGCAGGCTTTTAATAAAGCATTCTGTACACTATTTAAGTTATCCAGTTCAAAAGTAGCGATTTCGTCTCTTGGGAATATTTCCTTGAACACAGGTATATTAGAACAAACAATGGCTTTTTGCATGGAAGCAGCCTCTAACATTGCCAATGGGAATCCTTCGCTATAACTAGGCATAACAAAAATATCCGCATATTTCAAATATCTAAATCCTTCCGGTTTATAACCAATAAACAATACTCTGTCTTCAAGTTTCAATTTAGAAACCAAATCTTCTAAAATTTTCCGTTCACCGCCATCGCCAACAATGCAATATCGCAAGTTAGGTAATAGAGGTAATGCTTGAATGATTTGATGTAATCCTTTCCGTCTATTCAAGCCACTGACAGAGCAAAGCAATATGTTGTTGTCTTTAAAGACAAGTAATTTTTCTATTTCTTCGTGTTCTAATGTCGAATCAGAATTGCATGAACGTGTATTATACGCGTATGTCAGTTTTCGTTCAGGCAAATAGTCTTTATAATACGCCAACATATCTTTACTCAACAGTATGATTCTATCATCACGAATCGCAGAAGCTAACACCATCCGTACCGTTATTTGAGACCAAAACTTTCCATATTTATACGCATGGTCAAGGAACATATAACTATGAATCGTTGTACAAATCGGCGTTTTACAAAACATTGGCTTATGCAATAGTACAAACAAATCAGGGCGTAAGCCATGGCAATGTACCAAATCATAGTTGTGGAACTTAAATTGTTTCCACATACTGATTTTGTGTATTGGACATGGAAAGTCTAAATCTATTTTATCATCAAAATAGAATACCTCAACTGTATGATCATGCTTAATCAATTGTTGCACCAATTCGTATGCAACAACAATCGGACCGGCATTTTCTAACGAAGATAATATATATGCTATTTTCATATTAACGATATTCCCCTTTAAAATCCAAGTGGGTCTGTACCCATTCATCAGTATAAGTATAATCTCCAATAAGTGTTATCGGACTTAGAATTACACGATATTGTAACAAGAATTGAGATAAGGAGTCTCTCTGTGTATAGGCATAACATCCAAACATAATCATGAAAGACAATAAAGCAGTCTTAATCTCTTTTAATGATTTTTTGTCATCCTTCAACGTAGTAAGCAAAACTACAAAAAGGATGGCAATAGCTACATTCGAATATCTAAGCAGCAAAGTTAAAGATGACACAGATATTGACAATAGTAACAAAAGCAAGAAGCAGGCTTCTGACAAGAAAGGGTTGGCATCTTTCTTTTTTAGTACAATGTATGCTAATGGTATAACAGGCAAGATGCGGACAAAAGTAAAAATCAAGCCACCAAAACTTGCCGTTTTTAATATGGCATTTGTTCCCCAATGACCATCAATATACGTTGATACGCTACCGGATATCAAGTTGTTTTCAGGAAATAAGTATAATAATAGATTGCCTATACTTGTTTGAGCTGTGATAAGTAAAATTAGAATAGTAAGCCCTTTCACAATTGGAGGTATTTTAAACTTAGATAACAAAATCGCACCTATAACCAAAGGAAGAAACAACAACATTGAAAAGTGCATGGTAACAGACAGTACAAATACGGCAATGGATTTTATGTAATCCTTTTTGTACCATAAGTAAATAGCGATAATGATAATTGTGGACGCTACTCCAAAACGAATTCCTGATGTCAGCGTAAACAACCTGATACTAAAAAAAAGTGATAGTACAGATAATCTAAAAAATCTTTTGCTGTTAAAAAGCGTTGGATTGTTTTTTACTATATCCAAAAACATCCAGCAATATAACATATAGCTGGTTAAAAGCAAAAAAAGTTTGAAAAGTTCAAATGTTACCCCCATTCCATTAAAGATTGATGACAAGAATGTAAATAAAAAATCTTTATCTTTTATCCATAAATGATTAAAGTCAAAAGAGAAAAAAGTTGTTTTGTAATACAATTCACGATACCGATAAGCATCTGACACAGGAGGCAAAAATGCTCCGAAGACAGAAAAGAATGCGCCAATGAAATATACATAGACCTTTTCTGTCAATACGTTTTTGCATGACAACAATAAAGATAATATGGGAGATAATATGAATGTAAAAATGTTATAGATAAGTTCTTTCATCACTTAATAATTTGTTCCATTGGGCAAGAACCTGCTTCTCCGAAAAACGCCGGACTGAATGCAATGCATTCTTTGCCAAAGAAGTCCTTAGTTCATTATTCTTTACTAGCACTAATATTTTAGACGCAAAATCCGAAATGTTTTTATCAGGTATTATAAAACCATTTTTCCCGTCAGCGATTAAATCTCGAACAGATTTATATGAATCCATTGCAATTGGAACTACACCGTATTGTTGTGCCTCCAAAAGTGTCATGCCAAATCCTTCTGTAGCGGATGTCATAAGGAAAATCGAAGCTTTCATATAATATGAAGAAGGATCTGCCATACCTGTGAATGTAATTCTTGGCAGTTTGTTCTTCCGGGCAATATCTTTGTAAGTCTGCAAGTCTGAACCATCCCCGACCAAAATCAATTCCCAATTTTCTAATTCTGCATTCAGCATTTTCCAACAATCCAATACACGGGAAATTTTTTTTGGGGTTTCTCCCATACGCGCTACTACCAGCAAGATATTTTCTTTCTTTTGCAGTACATTTTCATCTTGCAAAGGATAGGTAATACAATTTGGTATAGCTGCAATTTTATGATTTATGTCTTCGTTGCAAATGATCTGTTTAAAATCAGTTATAAAAGATTCTGACAGTAGTACAACTTTGTCGGACAATTTATAAACGCGTTTGTATTTCCATTTATCAGCCTTGTAAAAAATGAACATAAATTCCTTTGCCAATGATCGTAATACCAGCTTAGGAAATCTGAAATCTCTGAATTGTAATACATCGCGGCTGCCGGTCGGAGATATATGGATAAATGAATATAATCTGATATTACATTCTTTTTTTAGTTTTGATAAGAACTTGGTATCTGATATGCTAAAACCGCATTGGTTGATAATTATATTGACTTTACATGTTCTGCTGAATTTTACCAATTTAATAAAAGCACTATCGTCTAAAGAGTTTATTTTTAAACAATCCTCAAATGCATTTCTTAGATTTTCGGTAAAAGCGTCATCGTCCTTATAAACTGCATAAACTTTATCGCCTTGCAATTTTAGTTGTTTAGCTATATTATACGAAACTCTTTGCACTCCGCCTTTCAAAGGATTAATGCCAAATTGATAAAATAAAATATTCATATCATTAAACCTGTAGCATTTGATTAAGTTGATTCCGAGATTCCTTTCGTAGTCTTTCCAATATAATCGAAACTCTTTTATAGTCGATTTCTTTTTCAAGAATAGACCGGCACTCTTGCACCGTATGAGCAATCCTATCTGTTAATCCCAAAGCGGACAGCAAAGAAGTCAAACGTGTAGAACGTGCTTTCAATGCCGGTAAAACAACGAATTGCCTTTGATATATCAACGAAAACACACAACCATGAAAAGAGTCTGTTACCACATATTTTGCCGTAGCAATAGATGAAACCCATTCAGAGACAGGAATGTTTTTTATATTAAAGCCATGCATATCGCTTCGTTTCTTCAAATATCTTCCGTTTAATTCGATTAGTTTACAATTGAATTTCTTTGCCAGTCTTTCAGCTTGAAGATACCAGTCATACGAATAAACTAATTTGTAAGTAACAAGTTGATCATTAATCTCAACTCCATCTTTCCGTTTTCGGTATTCTGTTATTTCAGAATAATCGCTCAATAAGAAACAGGGATCTAATACTTGGAAAGAATCTAATCCGAAATTTTGTTTTAATATATCCACACCGGATGACTCTCTGACAGTAATATAATTAAAATCGCTAAGCAGTTCTTTGGCTTTTTCATACAGGTTATGATCCGTCCATTTTTCTGTTCCAAAACTTGCTGCGTATGATACTTTCTTATTTCCTTTAGGGACAAATGAAAGCATATATTTTTCCGTTTCTTCTTGCAATATTTCAGAATTCCAAACTTGGTCACTTCCTACCATATATAAATCCGCCGGAGTTGATAAATCACATGTATACGGTGGTAAGAACTCTGATATAAAATGAGTCATTTGAGATAAGAACAACTTTTGTTTTAAATTATGTAATAACTTATTGCTTTTATTGAACGGAACTTCGTACAAAAATACATCATGCCCTAAATCTCTTAAATATTTAGATAATGCATAACATTGAAGCATAGCTCCATAATTCGGAACATTAAAAATGGTAATTATTCCTATTTTCATTTTATTTATACTTAAAAATTTTTATTTAGTGCGACCGATGTGTTCAGTTATTTTTCGCTGGACACTTTCCGGCAGAATGGCTTTGGCGATTCTTTTTGCAATGCCTTTCGCCGATTCGTTCAATGTGTTCATATACAGAATCGAGGCGTTTTCGTCCACTTCGTTGGTAAAAGCTTCCCAAACCAAAGGTTTGTCCGTCAGTTTGCAGGATGTGAACCAATCTATGTTCTCAAGAAAACTGTTTTTATCGGTTGACGCACGATATTCAAATCCTAAAGCACCGGCAAAATCACGGACCAATCTCGGCGATTGCGCGCCGAAATGACCACGAGCCGCAAAATATTCATTGGCGGCATCACCGAACTTGAAAGCCGGATGAAGGTAATTTTTAAACTCTATTCCTTCTCCGTTATTTACAAGAAGAATTCTTATGTTATTTTTAATATAGTGGTTGCCAAGGGCGTTGAGATCATAAAAGAAAGCTAAATCGCCCACCACTAAAAAAGATATTTTTTGGGGGGCATTAAATGAAGCTCCGACAAGTGCCGATATAGGTCCGTCAATACCAAATCCACCGGTATTACATTGGAAATGAACGCTGCCGGGAATATTAAAGTAATTCCATGAACGCAGAGAGTTCAAGATACCGACATGGAGAATTGATTTGTCCGGCAGCTTTCCCGATAGTTGGCTTGCCATCCAGATATTCGAAAAAGGTATGGCATCGACATTGATTTTGGCGCGTGTAGTCTCTATTTCCGTCCGGCATTCTTCAAGGAAAGTGTTTTTTGCTTTTGCCGGGACATCCATAGAAGCATAATGACGGAAAAACCATTCTTCTTCGGTTTGAAATACATATTTCAACTTTCTAAAATGGTCGCGAAGTTCACCGTCAGGATTTACCCGCCACACTTCTTGTGGAAAAGCCTTCATATATGCTCCGGACACTTCTCCGATGTGTATGAGGAGACCTACATGATTAATCTCACAATCTTTTTGCGATTGAGAACTTAATAAGGGGAGCAACACTTTAAACCGCCCATTATAGCCACTCGTATTATCGCAAAAAACCACAGCACCGTATTTCTCGCAAAAGGCATCGACAGCTTCTGTCAGGCCTGAAGTGAACCGTGAATGGTTACCCACGAATATGGCTATACGCACGAAATCGCCTAATGGAGGAAGAACGTCAGTGTAGCCAAACCGGAATATGGCATTGGCCGGAATAATTTCTTTCACAGTATAATCACCGGACACAAGCGTCACACAATTAATATGTGCCGGTCCGCCACCATTACGGCGCAACGCAAGAATGGCTTTGTTGGCTTTTATCGTATTGCCCCATTCATCATCAGCATCTTTACAAAATTGAAGATGAACACTGCAAACGTATGTATCTTGCGGATGGCTCAAACGATTGATCGTTTGAGGATTTAAGTGTCCGTATGTATCCACCTCACGGGCACCGGTTATGGCAAGTACAGGCAATTTGCGGTAATGCGCTTCAGTTATCGCCGGGAAATAGTCTCGTGAAGCTGTCGCACCCGTACAAGTGATAACAACCGGCTCACCGCTTTCTGCGGCTAAGCCGCATGCCATGTATGCGGCAGAACGTTCGTCAACACAAGAGATAACATCGAACCATTTGTCATATTGGACACTGGCCACGAATGGCATGTTGGTTGTTCCCGGAGAAGCGATGATTTTCTTTATTCCATGTTGTTTCAAAAGAGAAACAAGGATTTGCACATTGCGTTCAGCGCTATAATATTTAGTTTCCATAGATTTATTTTCCGATAACCAAAAATATGCGATTAAACAACGGTTTTGGCATATATCTCACAAGCAATTGTTTTACTCTGTTTTTAATACCCCTTATATTTTGCAATGGTACATACGAATTTGCAAGCCGGGCATGACAAGGAGCCGGGATTGACCTGAAGTTTTCCCTTTTAAGGAATTCGGTAAGACAATGCTCCAACCCCTTTTTCACTTCCGTAAATTTCAAATCCGGCAAAACGCCCATCAACTTGGCATTATTGAATCTTCTGTTGTAAAGCCGATCGTACTTTGCGTGCCATTGCCCTTGTCTGAACCTGAGATTCAAACTTTCATCCGTCCATTTTACACGCATTTTTATGTTTCGCTCACGAAGAAGAACCATCTTATATATATCGAGAATCTCATTCCACTTCAACGATTGATTCGTTGTTATGGTAAAGTCCTCGCCGAACGCTTTGTCATTCCCGATCAGTTTACTTATGGCAAAAGCTACATCTTTCGCAAAAGTAAGTGTGGTGTATTGTTGTGCTATATCTTTACTGAACAAGACCTCTCCACCGTTAAGACAGCGCCATAACCACAACTCTTTCTCATAACATCCCAGTTGCAAACGATTAGAGTTAAAAGTTATATAGGGCCTTACAATTGTCCAGTTTGTCAATCCGGTCTGTCGCAATATATTTTCACATAACGCCTTGTTTATCGGATATGGCTTTACTGCCAAAAGCTCTTTATCGGTAGTTACGTCGAGCAAACGTGGGGTCTTTTCTGTGATTATCTCATCCAAATCAGAGTATTCTGTAGCCGATGACAAAAAGAAATATTGGTCAGTAGACTTTAGCAGCAAACCAATCCTTTGCCGGAATACCGATTCGCTATATATCATAAAATCAATGACAGCGTCCCAATGATTCCGCATAAGGATGTTTTCCAGTTCACTTTGGTTCAGTACATCGGCTTTCAAATATTGTACATTTTCTTCTGATGAATGCTCTGAACGAGACGTAACACAAATTTGGATGTCCTGATTTTGTCTCAAAATGGCAATAAGTGGAGTACCTATCGCACCTGTTCCTCCTAATATCAAGATTTTCATCGCACAAATTTTATCTTTCGCATAAATGAATTAAAATAGTTCCGCTCATAATTGTTAAGAGACAGTCTGTATGATACAGGCAGATAAAACACAGAGAAAGCGATAATACCCAAGCCCAATTTGCCCCAATCGGAAAAATCAGTATATGGCAATATCAACAGACCTGCTACAACAAACAATGAGGGCACCAAAGACATCTTTAATATTTCTATCCAAAACTGCCGTACATTTATTCCGATTACCCGGGCATACATCTTGTTCAATATCGGTCCGTATGTGATTACGATGCATAAGAAAATGGGGAAAGAACACCCCACGGCACCCCAATATTTCGCACAAGGGAATATGGCGACGAAGCTCAATAATGAAGCGAATATCACAATAATCGTTTTCCTTTTCATCTTATTGTATGCCATCAATATGGAATTCCCCAGATTCTGTATTGAGGGGATTGTGGTACATACAAAAATCATCAAAGTAATGTAGTAGACAGACATATACTCTTCACCTACCCAAAGGGTTATAAATGATTTTCCGAATATCACAAAACCCACTATAATGTACGATATTACCGCATATTGGATTCGTCCTGTTCTTATGAATAAATCCGATATTTCTTTGGCAGTGGTATTGGAAGTAACCATCCGTGTAACCTTTGGAAGGAATACTGAACTTATGGCCGAAGAAAACAGATAAAACATTCCCTTTAATTGAATGGCTAACGAAAAAATCGCTACCATTGTTGTCCCTTGAAAGATTCCTAATGCCCATTGTCCCGAGTTCCAATAAAACTGTTCGGTTATAGCCGCAAGAAAAATCCAAAAAGAGTAAAATAGGATTTCTCTGAAAAAGTTCCAATTCATTTTTCCAAAGACAATCTTTATTTTGAGTTTATGCCGGCAATAAAAAGCATTGCCGAACAGAAATGCAATATTGAATATGGTTTGTACAACTACTAATCCAATAGCTTTATACCCCAATCTTAAAATCACAATCATTACAATGGTAGATAGAACGATACGGGCTATTTGGGCTAATTTTTGGAAAATAAAATTTTCATACGCATTTATTATTGATCCGTAAACACTAAGCGGAAAGGTCAAGGCAAGATTTATCAATAATATTAACAGTAGAATTTTTGCTTTCGACAGTTCTTCCGGCGACATGGATTTGTCGAATAGATTATCCACATTGAAGCAAAGGATTATTCCAATACACAAAGCAAATAGACCTATGGCACAAAACAACTTCAAAAACATTCCAAACATTTCATATTGTTCAGTCGTTTTGTTTTCCGTCCGAAACTTTGCGGTGTATCTTACGATAGCATTGCCAAATCCGAAATCCAAAATGGTCAGATAGGAAATTACTGATGCAACCAGTGAGAATAAACCATACTCATTTTGTCCCAACATACGTAACATATATGGGGTGTATAGTAATCCTACTAAAGCATTTATTCCTATTATGACGTAGTTAAGAGCGGCTCCGGCCTTAATTTGGTTCTCCATTTTTTAATTCATATTTAAATGCTTCAGAACTTCTTGCCAAATACGTTGGAACAGAACGTGTTGAGCAGAATCTTGAAATCGAACAGCCACGAACGGTGGCCCCAATAATAAAGGTCGTACTCCAGCCGGCGCAACATCTTTTCCATGGTGTCAGTATAGCCGTTGTAAGCACTCAATTTAGGCCCCCCCTTTGAAAGGGCAGTTGGAAGTACCCTAAACTGAGTTGAATTAAAAATTTGTTCTAGATTTAACATTGCCCCGTAGCCAAAGCGATTTTGTCAGGAATCATACAGCATAGTTCCTGCACCCGTTAAAGTTATTTTAATAGAAACACCTCAAGAGTGTATGTTGAATACTAAACTTTCGAAGTATCATTGATTAAGTGAATAGGTTCTACATAACCGATCGGCATATCGACACAGGCACAGCCGAGCATATTCAAACGGACGGCAATCTTACTCCGGCCACCGACAGTCACCAGTTCGCCGACAAGACCGCTCAAAGGACCTTTTATGACACGCACCCTCTCACCACGGGCCAAAGGAGAGTCATTCATACAGACGGCTTCATCAGAATAATCGAGCATGAAACGGAAACGGGCCATTTGCTCGTCGGGAATTACGGCAGGAGTACTTTCACCACGCATCACCATATAACGGCTGACAGTGGAAAAGGTAAGAACTTCCATACGCTCCTTGGGAGTCACATGAACGAAAACCATCATCGGAAGCAAGACGGTATCCACCAGCTTACGGCGGTCGCTCCATTGATGAATCTGTTGCTGAACGGGAACAAAAGAATCAATTCCCATTTTGGATAAACGTTCGGACACCTTCTTCTCGTGATGCATACGAACGAGAGCGACATACCAACGTTTTGAGTGTGCTACGCCTTCCCCTGTCCCACAACTAGGCCCGGCATTTGCTGATTTCTTTTCTTGAAAAATCATATTTTTTTACCCCATGTTTATCTGTTACTTCTTAAGTAACGGAAATTTATTCGGTGCAAAGATAGGTAAAAATACTAATAGCATACAAGTAAAAACTTCTTTTTTTCCTTTTTCTCTTAAATACATAATAAAAAAGTATCTGAACATGAAGATTTTGCTTTCATGCTCTATGACCTTTTATTGCCTAATTTCGGAATACTTTCATATCGAATATTAGGTTTCCATATCGTCCCACCCTCATCGCGGTTCATTTTCCTTTTTTTGTTGTTAGCTGCTGTCTGCAAATGCATGATCCGTTACTTAAGAAGTAACAGTAATACTAAGCCCCTAAATCTTAGCATTTTAAACCTTTTCCTTCAGGCTATTTTAAATCTTCTAACGTAATAATAATTTTGTTTATTTACTTTTGTGCGTTCTTCCAATTCGAAACCTTTCAAATAAATCTGAGTTGTCTTAATTGATTTATGCCCTAGTGACTCACTGATCATCTCAATAGGAACACCCCTATATTTAGCAGTAGTAGCCCAGGAATGCCGTAAAGTATAAGATGTTACAGACGAATGCAACCTCAGCTTACGGGATAAACTTTTCAGATGATTATTGAATTTCCGTAATGCAGACTGATACTCACGATACGCACCTTCTTCCCCCCTTTTATATTCTCCACTCAATATATGGAAAAGATAATCGGGACGGTCGGAACAAGATGAACTATGATTATTACGAAGCAAAGAAAGTAACTCATAAGCAGAATCTATAATCTCCACACTCATGGGAGTACCGGTTTTCATACGGTTATACTTCAAGAGTCCCTGATTCAAATTTGACTTCTCCAGATGAGCCAGATCAACGAAAGGCATACCACCAAACTGAAACAGTAAATTAGCAATGGCCTGCGTATGGCGAAGTGTCTCCGTCTGCGGATCTTTGTTAAGCAACGTATGAAGCTCACTCAAAGGAAGTGCTTTCTTCTGGCGGGTATCAACTCCGGTAAACACATCACGAAACAAGCCATGTACATACGGAGCCTGACGAGCATCCACTCCCCTATTATAGATACAACGCAACATACGCATATACGTAGATATCGTATTTGGCTTTAAACGGGAGGCCGTCAGGTAATTGCTATACCTTTTTAAGTTTTCGCGGTTTATTCTGGTAAACTCAATAGACTGCGTACCACAAAACTGCGAGAAAGAACGGACCGCATTCTTATACACATGGGCCGTAGAATAACGGCCCTCCTTTCGCAAACAATCAATATAGTTGCTTGCACAAGTAGAAAATCGATTTTTCTTCATAATTCATTTCATATTATATTAATGAGTGAAAATATCACGGAATATACAAGATTTTCATTAAACCGAACATACTATTTATGGAATACTTACTGTTTTACATGAAAATCAGATATTCTTCCAGAAAATATGCAAATTGTAATCTCAATAACCCCTGCCTTATTCAGTTATAATATCATAAACAAAGAGAGGATAAACATTATTAAGTAAATGATTTATCCTCTCTCTTTATGTGTGGGTATATAGAAATTATTCCCCTAGATTCTCATACGTTTTACCGTCTTTGATTGCATCCGCTTTGAAGTCCTGGTAATATTCTTTGGCCAAAGCAGTATATTTCTTATACATCCGACCGGCAATTTCTATTTCATCCCCTTGTACAATTGGAGTACGTGCCTTATTGGGGGTAGATACAAATTGCAACTCCCAATCCCCCAGTTTACTATAAAAATCATTGGCACGGAAAGCCTCTCGTCCATGCGTCTGACGTAATCCCTCCTCCGAATAGGTTGTTCCATTATCGAGATGTTCCTGAAGCATGGCATAAAACTTCGTCCAACGCGGCAAATAATACCCTTTAATAAGTCCCGTCCATTCTCTCCATGAGTAGTCAAAAATAGAAGGATCTCCGTCTGCCCCCCAAATAGTGACTAAGGAAGTGGCATCATATTCTAACAGGTTCTTTTCTTCTTCCGTATCCCCCCAACTTCGTGCAGATGTCAGCCAACGGTCAAAATTAAATTCAGGACGTGTACGAAGCAGCTCGTCCACATCTTCCAGCATTTGCAAGAAGCGTTTGCTATGCAAAGCGAAAGCCTCTTTGTCTCTATTCAGGAAAGCTTCGGCAGCTCTTTTATGGATAACTTGTCCCATATTGGTCATCATTTGCCTTTGGACATCTATCACATCAAAACGATAAGGTTCAGAATTCTTCAGTTTATCGGCATCTTTGAGTAACAAACCTTCGGCCTGAATGACCAATAAAGGAGAATATGGAATTCCCAATCCCGCATTAGGCCCTGATTTTTTTACATTAAGAGCAGGACGTGCAGCAATGATAGAACTTCGTTCGGTACCATTTGTACCGGGACGATAAGGTCCCTCCAATAAACAAATCATAGCTTGCTGAGCCGAGGGAGAGACAGCCCCATAACGTCGGTTGGCATATTGCTTAAGCCATTCCTCAATGGCTACTTCCCCTTTATGCAAAGGCATCTCAAATGCCAAATCATAATATACAGGATTCTGTTCAATAGCTTCCATAAACAAACCGGAGCCACATACATTGGGATACTGTTTTAAAGCCGTCATATATTGGTTGGAGGCCAGCAAACGCAAATCTCCATGCATATTAATACGCCCGCCGAAGTTATGCAAATTTCCTTCCACAGCCGGGTATCCCCAAAAGCCTTTGCGGCCCTTTATCTTTTCTCCATTTAAGTCCAGAATAATCAGGTCATTCTGAGGAACAGCCTTTACAATCGGTTCTCGCAAACTCCATGCCTGCATAGCCCATTTAGCTTTCGGGTCGAAATCTTTGATTAATTTATATATGGCATGCCCTACTGCGCTTAAATACTCCGGAGTATTGACAGGAGGTGCACTCTCGTGGAACGGATCTGCTGCGTATATTCCATACGTGCCATAAAGTTTCTTTTCTTCCTCTAAAAAATCACGGCCTAATGTTGCAAACAACGCATCGGTAGGATCAAGCTGTCCTGCTCCTTTAAATCCGCACCAACCGGGTTGCAGGCGAATTTTAGCTTCAGGATATTTATCTTTCAATTCACGAGGAACATAACCGGAGAATCCTTGTTGGATCGGTGTCATACCTAATTCCCTTTCACGGTCTATTATCTTTTTAGCTAAGATAATATGTTTATCGATCCAAGATTTAGGCAGCGGACCTCCATAACTTTGCAGATTTTGCATCCATTGCCAGGCAGCATGTCCCGGACCGGCTAAAAAACGGCGTGCTTCTTCATCTGTAAACCGATGTTTCAATAACGTGTTATACCATACAGCTTCCAATCCTACTGTTGCCAAAGGCATATTGATAGAATTCATAGCCATGAAATCTATTTCGCGTTGCCAACGTTCCCAATCCCAATAGGCAGCAGTATAGCTGACCGTACAATAATTCATGTATACCCTGTATTTACCATTGATCGTATTACGGATAGTCTTTTGGGGAAGCGGAAGATTTTCAGGTAAGTTTAATTGATTACCCAACCATGAAACATGCGCGTTACACGTATATTTCAGATATTGGTTAAATGCAGTGGACAGGGCTATGGCATTATTCCCTTTCAAAAGGACTTTCCCTTTTTCTGATGAGATTTCATACACATCCTCTCCATTGGCGGGGTCGATCAATTGCAGTTTGATCTGTTTCCCATATCCGGGTGTGACTCGCTCTATTAAGGCATAAACAGCCTTAATGTGCGGGTCTTTGGCATAGCCTATTACAGTAAACAGGCACAATAATAACAACAAAGGTTTTTTCATTTGACTATCAATTTTTATATAGCACAAATATAAGAAAAAGATTTTTTCTAAAAAAAATAATTAATACGATGCAGTATTTCCCAATCCCCTGCATTTATTATATAAAAAGCAAACGTAGAATGATCAAACCTATATATCATTAAGACCTATAACCTGAACTTAACAAGTGTGGGGAAAAACAGAAAAGAGAGAGAGTTTTAAAGAAATGTCCCCAAAAAACGAAGAGCCCCTGTCAACTGAGAAAGCTGGCAGGGGTTCATTTTTATATCTTCGAAAAAAGCAATCTTTACTTGCAATATTTCTTTATCAGATCATCCGTATTCGGATCACCCAGTTCTTTTGCTTTATTGAAATTGCCGCAAGCTTCATCCGTTTTCTTCAACTGTATCTGACAAAGTCCGAGCAGACGATAGGCCTCGGCATATTTCGGATCTTCTTTCAATATATTATTCAATATTTGAACAGCCTCTTCATACCGTCCCACACGCAGGTTTACCACTGCTTGCTCTGCCTTATAAGTCAGGTCTTTCGGATTCAGTTCGATCGCCTTGGCAATATCATCCAATGCACGTTGATACTGGCGTGCTTTCAGGGCAGCTTGTTCTCGATAATAATAGAACATATCATTCACCTGTCCGTTGACTGCTTTAAAATAAGCATCGTAATCGAGCATCGCATTACGCGCCTGATTGGCATTCAGATTCATCTGTGCACGTTCCAGAAGATAAGGAGCAAACGCGGAAGTAACCGGTTGCGGACAACGGGCGATACAACTATCCATTAATACAATAACTTCTTTCGGATCCGCTTTCAGCAATTCCTTGGTTTTAGCGGCACTAAAGAAGGTAGCAGGAGAAGCAATATTGCTGGCGTTCACTTTCTCATAAGCAGCCAAAGCACCTGCATAGTCCTGTTGGGCAAACAGAATATCCCCTTCCAGCTGAGTGTAAACAGGAAGCGGATCAATAGCGATTGCTTGGCGGAGATTCTTCAAAGCCGTGTCATACGTCCAGTCTTTATACGTCTTCTCAGGCTTCGATAATTGGTAAGCATGCATCAACTTGGCAATGTTGTAATACACATCATCCTTTTTCTGTGCTACCTTCAATGCCTTATTAAAGTCGGCAACCGCCTTGTCAAACCAAGATTGGTCTTCCTGTCCCTTAGTTACATAATAATTGGCACGGCGAATATACCCGTCCGTGCTGTTCGGGAACTGGCGGATAAAATCATCCAATAGTTTGCCGTACTCTTCATCCGTCATTTGTGAAGAAGCCATAAACAAGTAAACCAATGCCTGATCTTCCACTTCGGGCAGTCCTTTCCTGATTCCGATACTTTTCAGCGCAGCATCACCCAAAGAAAGCGCATTGATTTTTTGTGCCATGGCAAAAGCGGCCCCTGCTGCATAGCAAGTAGTCACCGTATCAATTCCGGAGGACTTCTGGGAAATACCGAATACCTGTCCTTCCGCATTCATCACCGGGCAACTAACCATTTTATCTTTCATCTGCATACCCAACGTATAATAATGATATTCTCCGGCCACTTTGGAGACATCTTTCACTTTACCGGATACACAAGCAATACTCTTTTGTGTCGAATAAGGAAGCATCCATGCATCGGCTCCCACTTCCGGAGCAGCTTTTGCCACGTTCAACGCAGGAACTTTCTTCTCGGTAATGGCTACACGGAACTTAATAACATCGTACATATCATTAGCTCCAAGTATCACGTCTACCGGCATTTGCTTGCCGTCCGCCGTGATAACCACCGCACGTTCCGCTCCTTTAAAAAGGCTATAATCAGATAAAGCCAATCCGTCTTCGGATACAAAAAATCCGTTCCCAGTGTTCAGCATCTTATCATTCTTGTCATAAGTCACCACAGAGAAAACTGCGCGTTTCGCCTTCTCCACCCATTTAGGGGTTTGTGCCATGCTTCCCTGTACCAGAAAGAAAAGCACCAAAGGTAGGATTAAAATCTTCTTCATATCAGTCGTTGTTTCTTTGTTTCACAGCTTCGTAAATCAGGATACCGGCAGCAACAGACACATTGAGGGATTCGATTGTTCCCAACATCGGTATCTTCACCCATTCGTCACAGAGTGCCAGGTTATCATAAGAGACTCCCGTATCTTCCGCACCCATAATGATGCATAACGGTCCTGTATAATCAGCTTTCGTATAGTCGTAGTCTCCTTTTTCCGTAGCAGCAACAATACGGAAACCGCTATCCTTCAAGTATTGCAGAGTCGCACGCAGATTTTGCTCACGACATACCGGAAGGGTATGCAATGCCCCTGCAGAAGTTTTCACAGCATCCGCATTCACAGAAGCACTGCCACGAGCCGGAATAATCACAGCGTCTACGGCTGCACATTCACAGGTACGGGCAATTGCACCGAAATTGCGTACATCGGTCACTCCGTCAAGCATGACGAAAAACGGATTCTTCCCTTGTTCGAACAAGAAAGGAACGAGATCTTCCGTCTTCTGATAAGTCACGGATGAAATGAAAGCCACCACACCCTGATGATTTTTCCGGGTAATACGGTTAATACGCTCCACCGGAACACGCTGAACGGGTATCAGCAGACCTTTCAAAGCTGCAAAAAGTTCTTTGGAAAGATCACTCTGAATGTCTTTCTTTACCAGAATCTTATCAATCTCTTTACCTGCCTGAATGGCTTCTATCACGGCACGAACGCCGAAAATCATTTCACTTTTATCAAGCATCTATGTTAATTTACTGTTTTATAATTTACTATTTATCAGTTGCGGGTAAGCAGGGCTTTGGCATTGCTAAGGGCAGCTTCGGTCAATGTAGCACCGCTTAACATGTGTGCAATCTCCTCTACCCGTTCCTCGTCGGTGAGACGTCGGATGTGGCTGTTGGTTTCCGTATCGCTGTCCTTCTTATATACTTTATAATGGGCCCCTCCCCGGGCAGCTATCTGCGGCAGGTGAGGGATACTGATAACCTGACGGTTCTGTTCGCCCATTTCCTGCATCATGTCCGCCATGCGGTCGGCTATTTCACCGGATACTCCGGTGTCAATCTCATCAAATACGATAGTCGGCAGTTTCACGGCTCCGGCAATCATTGCTTTGATAGACAGCATGACACGCGCTATTTCACCTCCCGAAGCGACGGAAGAAATGTTCTGCAACACACCGTTCTTGTTGGCAGAAAACAAGAAGCTGACAGTATCTTCTCCCTGTAATCCGGGTTCTTTCTTTAACCCCATTTCCACCTGGAAACGGACATTCGGCATTCCCAACGGTACCAACCGGGCTGCCAACTGTTTTTCCACCTCACGCGCAGCCGCTGCACGGGCTTTGGTCAACACTTCCGCCTGCTGCTTGACCTGTTTATATTGTTCTTCCTTACGTTCTGTCAGTTCGGCAATGCGCTCATCGTAAGAAGTGATATCGGACAACTTGCCACGATATTCCTCCGTCAAAGCAATCAGCTCCTCAAGTGTCTGCACACGGTGTTTCTGTTGCAGGGAATAGATCATGTTCAGACGATCGTTCACCTCATCCAGCCTTGTAGGATTGAACTCGATAGACTCACCTTGCGAAGATACCTCCTGCGAAATATCTTTCAGTTCGATATAGGCACTTTCCATGCGTTCGGCAAGTTCCTTGGCAGGCTGATAAACTCTTTGCAAGTTATTCAGCGTATTGAGACTGTCCTTTAAATAGGAAAGCAATCCTCCTTCGTCCGAAGCAAAAGACTGTTCCACCCGATAAAGCCCCGCCTTGATCTCCTCCGCATGACTTAACATTTCAGCTTCTTGTTCCAGTTTCTCCTGCTCTCCTTCGGCAAGATGAGCTTCTTCAAGCTGCTCCAGTTGAAAACGGATATAATCTTCATCAGCACGGCTTTTCTCAGCCAGTTCCATTAACTCGGACAGCTCTCTTTCAGTCTGTTTCCACCCGGCATAACGAGAGTGATATTTCTCCAGTGCCGCATCATTATGTGCAAGAATGTCGAGCACATTCAACTGAAACCCTTCCTTATTGAGCAACAGGTTCTGATGTTGCGAATGTACATCAATCAACTGTTCGCCCAACTCTTTTACCTGCACCAAAGATGCGGGAGTATCATTAATAAATGCCCGGCTTTTACCGGATGCCTGCACTTCACGGCGCAAGATGCACTCCTCATCATATTCCAGCTCGTTCTCCTCAAAGAACGGGCGCATACCATACGCTGAAATATCAAAACGTGCCTCTATTACACATTTGGAAGCCCCCCGGCGAATGGCCTTCATATCCGCCCGCTGCCCAAGCAACAGACCGATTGCTCCCAGAATAATTGACTTTCCGGCCCCCGTTTCACCTGTTATAACGGAAAAGCCTGTTTCAAAACTGATGTCCAGTTTCTCTATCAATGCGTAATTCTGAATGTATAATGAACGTAACATTTGGATCAGTGAAAGTTAAGGGTTGAGAGTTAAGAGTTTCAATTCATCAGACAGACGATCGATAATATCTTGAGCTACTTCCGTTTTTGATTTCAGGGGGTAGTCAGTACGGCCTTTTCTGTCTATTATACTTATTTTATTCGTATCGCAACGGAATCCGGCTCCCGCATCATTGAGCGAATTAAGTACAATGAAGTCGAAGTTCTTGCGTTCGAGCTTTCCTTCGGCATTCTGCTGTTCATTGTTCGTTTCGAGGGCAAAGCCTACCAACAACTGATTCTTACCTTTCAACGCTCCCAGACTTGCCGCAATATCTTCGGTTGCCTGAAGATGCAGAGTCAGTTCTTCCTCCTTCTCACGTTTAATTTTCTTATCGGCTACCACCTCCGGACGGAAATCGGCTACTGCCGCACAAAGAATACCCGCATCGGCTTCGGCAAAGTATTTTTTCGACGCTACCGACATTTCGCCGGCAGACTCTACATCAATGCGACGAATGCGGGAATGTTGTGTTTTCAGTTGCACGGGTCCCGCTATCAGTGTCACCTGCGCTCCACGACGTGCACATTCTTCCGCGAGGGCAAACCCCATTTTTCCGGAAGAATAGTTGCCGATAAAACGGACAGGGTCAATCTTCTCATAAGTCGGACCGGCTGTAATCATTATTTTCTTACCTTGCAGCTCACCGTTTGCAGAAAAAAATTCATCCAGCACACGGATGATATTCTCCGGTTCCTCCATACGTCCCTTCCCTACAAGATGACTGGCAAGCTCACCCGTACCCGGCTCGATAATATGATTGCCGTAAGAACGAAGTATCTCCAGATTCTTCTGAGTGGCAGGATGAGCATACATATCGAGGTCCATAGCCGGAGCTACAAACACCGGAGCTTTCGCCGAAAGATAGGTCGTTATCAGCATATTATCAGCTATCCCGTTTGCCATTTTGCCAATGGTAGAGGCAGTGGCGGGAGCTATCAGCATCGCATCTGCCCACAGTCCGAGGTCAACGTGGCTGTTCC
>OGKA01001104.1_pt1 | contig 24127 bp, 24 predicted proteins | sample 1572211 | NCBI WGS metagenome assembly OGKA01 (sample SAMEA2582125, study PRJEB24529) | metagenome | biome: Human gut stool | place: China | collected 2011 | reverse complement strand
GTTTCGTAGCAAGTGGACAAAACAGCTCCCACTCGCAAAATACGAAATTTATCTCGCTTTCTCGAAGTCTCTCTTTCACCTTCAGTCTGTAACCTGATTTTACGGTTACAGACTTTTTTCTTGTCTGCATTTTGCACTTCTATATATAATAGTTTTAAATAATATAATATATAATAAATATCATATATAAGTAACGGTGCGATTTCAGAGCGTTTTATCGAACAAAAGTGCTTACAATACGGCAAAAATAATTGTACGAAACACTAACAGTTAGCTTATCGTACAATATCTATATAATGTTGTGCATTTTCTTTTTTTCTCCGTTTTATACAATATATTGGGTTTTTAAAAAGTCACAAATAAAAATGTTACAAATTGTAAGATTTAAAAGTGGCATTTCTAAGGATTTTACAAAAAAATACTTTTGTACACTAAATCATTAAAGAATATAACCACAAGATATGGTGTAACCCTTTTGTAACCATACTACAATGTTAAAAACGTTTGTGCATATTATACAAAATCTTAACTTCTGAATTATTGACACATTATGCATTTGTCACTATAATGGCAATCGCTCGAGGAAATAATAACGGTGAAGCAGAAAAAACAACTCTGCTCGATACGAAATTTTATGTAGCTACATTCGTGTCGGTATTAGGAACTATGTTTCAAAGCGAAACCCTAATATTTCTATCACAAAAGGAGATTAAGATGACTAACCAATCAACAACCGGCGACATACGTGGCTTAAGTCGCAAAGTCGTAACGGCAGTAATTGTATTCGTGTTGGCAATCGTAATTTTTGCATCAACAGCATTTGCTCAAATGGCTTCTAACTATAATGTTCAAATTGACGTTGATAATAACACATATTCAATTACGACAAACGAAACGGAACCTATCGAAATCCTGTCGCAAGCAAACATTGCATTGAACGATACAGACAAACTCGATATCAGCTCTTTTAACGCAGGTAAGGGCGGAGTAATCAAAATTGACAGACTTAATGATGTTAATGTAGAATTCAATGGAACTATCAACACTTATAACGTATATGGCGACACAGTTAAAGAGGCGCTCGACGAAATCGGCTTTAACACAAACAATGTTACTCTTAACTGCCAGCTCAGCGATACAGTTACAAGCGGTATGGTAATCAAGTATATTTCATCTAAGACAACCACACTTAAGGTTGACGGCGAAACATACAAGGTGCCTGTTGTAAGCGGAACGGTATCAGACCTTCTTGACGCAGCAAACGTAGATTTGGGAAGCAACGACTACACCACTCCGGCTGAAAACAAGCAGATTACCAAAAAAACCAAGGTAACGGTAAACCGTGTAACATATAAGCAAGTTACCAAAAAAGAAAAAATCAAATATAAAACCGTTGAAAAAGAAAACGACGATGTTTACGAAGGTATTGAAACCGTAGTTAAAAAGGGCAAAAAGGGTACTGCCAACGTAACATATAAAGTTAAATATGTAAACGGCAAAAAGAAAACTCAAAAGGTTGTCAGCAAAAAGGTTATTACCAAGGCAAAAAACAAGGTAGTAAAGGTTGGCACTAAAGAAACAGACGGCGCAAAGGTTAAAACCAACGGCGTATCGAAAAAAAGAGGCTACAAGGTAGGTCAAGTTATTACAGGCAGATACACCCACTATTGTGCATGCGGTACTTGCGGCACAGGCTCAGGTCAAACTGCAAGCGGCAGACATGTATCAAACGGAATGAAAAATCCTTATTACATTGCCTGCAATTGGCTTCCTATGGGCTCAATCGTCAATATTGACGGCACAAACTACACAGTAGTTGACAGAGGCGGCTCAGGACTTTCACAGGTAGGTCGAGTAGATATCTTCACACCTGAAGGACACAGAGCTTGCTACAGATACGGCACCGGTAAGTGCAAACTTACAATTATGCGCTTAGGCTGGTAAGTATTAAATTAATTAAGGTTCGTTTAAGGGAAAGCAATGCTTTCCCTTTTTCTTTTTTTACGGTTGCGAATAAATAGCCATAACTGCGCCCCCCAATATTTATAATTATTAGAAATTGATTTTTAATAGTGTAATCACATTACGCTGTAACAATCATATCATCGGCATTTGAACGTTTTGCCTTAATATCCTAAAGGATATGGCGACAAAACGTCGGGCGCTTTGGATTTTTAGCGAGAGGGCAGTACACACGTACAGCTCCTCTCACTAAAAATCCAATTCTGACTACTTCTTCGCAACCTTAGCTTTCTAAACACGGAATTTCTTTCGACGCTGTGGCTACTTATTAACAACTTATAATTGACTTATTAATAAAAACATAGTAAAATAAAGTGTATATAACTAACGGAGGAAAATGCAATGGATAATTCAGAAAAAACTTTAGACCAGCTTGTTGCTCTTTGCAAGGGAAGAGGATTTGTTTACCCCGGCTCTGAGATTTACGGCGGTCTTGCAAATACATGGGACTACGGTCCGCTCGGCGTTGAACTTAAGGAAAACATCAAAAAAGCTTGGAGAAAGAAATTCATCCAGGAAAACCAATACAATGTAGGCCTTGACAGCGCAATTCTTATGAACCCGCAGACTTGGGTTGCTTCAGGTCACCTCGGCGGCTTCTCTGACCCGCTTATGGACTGCTGCGAATGTAAAACAAGGCACAGAGCAGACGACTTGATTGAAAGCTTTGACGGCACAAATGTTGCAGGTTGGAGTAACGAGGAAATGGCTGCTTATATTAAGGAGCACAATATTCCTTGCCCTAATTGCGGCGCTCACAACTTTACCGATATCCGCCAATTCAACCTTATGTTTAAAACTTTTCAGGGTGTTACTGAGGATGCTAAGGACGAAATTTATCTCCGTCCTGAAACTGCGCAGGGTATTTTTGTAAACTTTGCAAACGTGCAAAGAACAACAAGAAAGAAAATTCCTTTCGGTGTTGCACAGGTAGGTAAATCTTTCCGTAACGAGATTACACCGGGTAAGTTCATCTTCCGTGTAAGAGAATTTGAGCAAATGGAGCTTGAATTTTTCTGCAAACCGGGCACTGACCTTGAATGGTTTGATTATTGGAGAAGCTTCTGCCGTGATTGGCTTTATTCTCTTAACATCAGCAAGGATAACCTCAGACTTCGTGACCACGACCAAGAGGAGCTTTGCTTCTATTCCAAAGCAACTACAGACTTTGAATATAAATTCCCGTTTGGTTGGGGTGAGCTTTGGGGCGTTGCAGACAGAACAGACTACGACCTCACTCAGCATATCAAAACAAGCGGCAAAAACCTTGAATATTTTGACCAGGCAACAGGCGAAAAATATGTTCCTTACGTTATTGAGCCGTCACTCGGTGTTGAGCGTTTATTCTTGGCACTTCTTACCGAAGCATACGACGAAGAGGTTCTTGACGAAGAAAAGAACGACAAGAGAATTGTTATGCATTTCCACCCTGCTATTGCGCCGTTTAAGGCTGCGGTTCTTCCGCTTTCAAAAAAGCTTAACGAGCAGGCAGGCGAGGTTTATGCAATGCTTTCTAAAAAATTCAACATTGATTATGATGACGCCGGCTCTATCGGCAAGAGATATCGCCGTCAGGACGAAATCGGTACTCCTTACTGCATAACCTATGACTTTGACTCGGTTGAGGATAACTGCGTAACAGTACGTGACCGTGACACTATGGAGCAGGTTAGAATTTCTATTGATAAACTTGCAAAGTTTATTGAGGAAAAGGTTGAGTTTTAGTTTATCCAAAGGAGGATAAAATTATGAACAAAATCAACAGAAGCTTAGTTAAATCGCAGGCTAAGCAGATTATTAAAGAAAAGATATTTGCACTGTTTGTGTTAAGCGCAATCGTTTTGTTTTTGGTAAACGGCTTAACGGTAGGCATTTCCGCATACAACAGCAGAGATAATTTAGAAGACATTTTTGGCCCAAGCAACGGCTCAAGCGATAACAGTTCGGGTCAAAACACGCCTGAGGATTTCTTTAATTATTTTGGAAACGGCGATCACGATTATGACTACGATGACGGTAACGATTCAGGCGACAGCTCAAGCGACAACCCGATTGAAAGCTTCGGTCAAAAATATACTCCGTCAGATAAAATAATCGGCAGTTCAGTCAAGCCGTCAATAATGCTTGTAAACGGTAACATCGGTCTTGAAGATATAGGATTAAAAAGCCTTACTGTTGTTTCGGTGATACTTTCGCCTCTTTTTGTTTCGCTTTGCGGCTTTTACGTTTTGCTTATTAAGCGTGACCCTAACGAGCAATTGGGGCTCGGCAAAGAAATTCAAAATATTTTCAGGATTTCGTTTGGTCCTACATACGGCAACAAAATCGTTGTTTATATTTTAAGAGGTGTTTTTGAATTCCTTTGGTCGCTTCTTTTCGTAATCCCAGGAATAGTTTATCACTACAGCTCATACTTTGCATTCCAGCTTATGTGCGAAAACCCGAATTTGAAGCCGACAGAGGCTCTCAAGCTATCTAAAAAAATGGTTGCCGGCAACAGAGGCGAGCTTTTCGCTCTTGATTTAAGTTTTATCGGCTGGTGGCTTCTTACCGGCATCACATTCGGCATTGCAAGCATTTATGTAATTCCTTATTATTTCACCACTCAGGCACTCTATTATGAAAACTTCAAACTCAGAGCGCTTCAAGAGGGAAAAATTACTGAGGATGATTTTCTTTCGCAAGAGCAAAGAGCGGCTAAATATGCTTTTGCAGGTGCTCAAAACGGCAATCAAAACTATAACGATAACAACAATCAAAGCAATTATTACTACAATCCTAATAATTGTGATAATACACAAAGCAGTGCTCAAAACGAAACTGCACAAAATCAAAATGCAGCTCCGTTTTATTCCTACAATCCAAACAGTGTACCGACAGAGCAAGAACCTGTTCAAAGCGGTTCATATCCGTCGTATGCGAATACTGACGATACAGCAGCCGAAAACAACAGCGCACCAAGCGAGGCGGCAAACAGCGAGGTTGATGAATATTATCATCCTACCGTTCAGGCGCCTGAGGCAAATGACGAAATTCCTTCGGTTGAAGTTCAGGATAACGAAAACGAGCAACAGCCATTAGACGAAAACACGGATATAAATGAATAAAAACGGGCGAACAATGTTCGCCCCTACAAATTATATATTATAACATTTATACAAAAACAGCGACTTGAACGATGAGTTCAAGTCGCTGTTTTCACTTTATCAAAAGTTTACTCTGTTTTGCCCATTACATTAAGCGGATTTACATATTTATTATCAAGCAAAGTTTCAAAATGAAGATGGCTTTCGCTCTTTTCCTCAAACGGAGTTGTTCCGAGAGTGCCGAGGACTTCTCCGATAGTTACATAGTCCCCCTCAGACACATTAACCGTATCCATACCGCAATAGCGAGCGACGAGCTTTGAGCCGTGGTCAATTTCAATAACCGTGCCGAGCATAGCGTCCTTCGTTACTGAAAGCACAAGTCCGTCGTTGATAGAAATGACCTTTGTACCCTTTGCCGCTTTAAAATCGATTGCCGTATGCGCTCTGTAATCGTTCATAGTTTTGTTTTTAACAAGTTCCTCGCTGTATGGCGTCAACACCGTTTCATCGCAAGGGTATTTATAAAAAGATTTATAGGGAATATTTGTATCACTCGACGTCATTGTTGAAACCTCGGTTGAGGTAACTGTTGTCGGCTTTTTATTTTCGCTCTTTTTTGTTGTTTGAACTTGCGTATTTTCCTGCGTTGTCAGGGTGGTTGACGGTTGAGTCGTAATCTTTTTTTCTTTGTCCTTAGCCTTATCAACAACCGTTGTTGCCTCGTTTACATCTGTTGTGTGGGCGGAATTGGTTGAAAAATAAACTATCAGCCCAAGTGCAACAATGCAAAGGCAAATGACAGAGAAAAGCGCTCTTAAATTTTTATTATTTGGTTTATCTTTTGTAGCCATAAAAAAACACCTCAAGAGTATTATTACCCCTGAGGTGTTTAATTATACATTTTTATTTTGCTTCATAAACTACGGTTACAACGCTTGAAGCAGGAAGTGAAACCTTGACCTTTCCTGCTTTGCCGAAGTTGGTTTTTGCAATGTCGTTGTCCCTGTCGGTTGTATAAACAGCATAATCGCCTTCGCAGTCAATTGTTGTATATGCTTTTTTATCATTATTATTAATATATACAGTTACAACAGTATTATCCTCATTTACAAAGGCAACGCTTCTTACATTTTTAACACCCGAAGAACACGCAACTCTTACCGCACCCTCTTTAATGAATTTTGAAAAATTGCCGAGGCAGTAATATCTCTTTGAAAAATCGAGATTTTCGTGATTATCCTCATCAAGATAAATAAGTCCGTCGGTATAAGTTCCATAAGAACACGCAGTCCACCAATCCCATTCGTTTGCATTCATTATAGTCAAATCGTCAACAATGGTATTTGCCATTGCGACGCCGTATTTTATAGATGTGCCGTTAGTGCCGTTTTTCTCCTTAGCAATAAGGTCATAAACACCTGTATTTTTATCGTCGGTCATTTGGCAATATTCCGTAGCGGCAACAGAATACTTGGAATATTTATCGCTGATATATTTTTCCGCATTTTTCTTAGTATCTGCACCCGACCAATAAGAATGCATACTTACTTCTTTAAAATATTTGCGAAGGTTTGCATTTTTAAAAACATATTTTGCCCCTCTGCCTAAAATGCAGTCCATATATGCCGCACAGCTTGAATCGTCGCCCTCCATTGAGCCTGATTCAAACATAGAAACCTTAACGCCCTTTTTATCCAAATCTGAGCCTTTAAATTTCTTTACAAATGTTTTGAGCAAATCCCTTGCCTCATACTTAGAATAATAACAGCCCTCTTGATTAACGCTATAGGTGTTATCGTCATTATACCAAGCCGCCCAATTATATTGCGGCTCATTAATCGGCGAAACGCTTGTTACACGGTATCCTTTATTTACAAAATACTCTGCACTGTTATAGCAAAAATCCGCAAAATCGGGATATTTTGATTTATCAAGATTGGATATCCACGGCTCGTCCTCATTTTTATAAGGTGTGCAATAAGATGCACTGTTTTTGGTAAGATAAACGGGAGCGCTGTTGCAAAAAAGAGTTAAGCGCATATCCTTGCCTGCATATTTTTTTGCAAGTTCAAGACAAGCCTGTGCATTTTTGTCGTTATTAAAATTATAAGTTCCGTCAGCATTTAAAAAGCACTCTGTTCTGCGGTTTTCAGTCAAAATATGAGTGTCGTTTTTTGAGCCTGCACCGAGATTGTAGCGATAAATATTAAGCCCTATTCCTTTGTCGGAATCATAAAGCGCTTGCATAATCTCGTCTGCATTGTCCCAAGCGCCGACGTCTTGGCTCCACCAGCAAGCCGAAGCACCAAAGCCGTTCATAACCTGATAATTTGTGTTAACGTCGATAACAGTAGTGTTACTGCCGTTTTTGTTTGCATTAACCAAATTACTTTGACCGTAAACAACCTTGCTGTCAGTTCCGATAACGCCGAAGGCGATATACAAAACTACTGCCGCCAAAATCACAACAATGCAGGAAATAACTATTGCAAGTGTTTTTTTCTTTTTGGTTTTATCCATTTCATCACCTATTTAAAAAGGGCGAAATGTAAATCAAATCGCCCTAAGTAATATTTATTATTTAATTAAACACCCGAATAAGCGTTAAATCCGCCGTCAACAGGAATGTTTACACCTGTAATGAAACCTGAATAGGTATCGTCGCAAAGGAAAAGAAGTGTGCCCGAAAGCTCCTCAGGCTCGCCAAATCTGTCCATAGGTGTTGCGGCAAGAATTTTGCCCGTTCTCTCGGTAGGAGTGCCGTCCTCATTCCAAAGAAGAGCAGCATTCTGCTTTGTTGAAAAGAATCCCGGAGCAATAGCATTTACTCTGATTCCAAGCGGTGCAAAATGAACTGCCATCCACTCGGTGAAATTCTTAACAGCGGCTTTTGCGGCACTGTAAGCAGGAATACGTGTAAGAGGTCTAAAGGCATTCATTGAAGTAACCATAATGATTGTGCCCTTTTCCTTTTCAGCCATATCCTTAGCAAAAACCTGAGTAGGAATAAGAGTGCCGAGAAAGTTAAGATTAAATACAAAACTGATACCGTTAGGGTCAAGGTCAAAGAATGTCTTTACGTTTTCGTCCTTTTGAACAAGGTCGATTTTTTCAAGAGTATCCTTAGTAGTTGTGCCCTTAGGGTTATTACCGCCTGCACCGTTTAAAAGAATATCGCATGTACCGAGCTTTTCATTAACAGTCTTGCGAGCATTCTCCATAGATTCAAGTTCAAGAACATTACAGCCGACTGCAATAGCCTCTCCGCCGTTTGCGTTGATTTCGTCTGCACATTTTTGCGCAGCACCTTCATTAAGGTCAAGAACTGCTACCTTACAGCCCTGAGCTGCAAGAGTTTTTGCAAAAGCGGCACAAAGAACACCGCCGCCGCCTGTTACAACAGCAACCTTGCCTTTTAAATTTTCGTGATTAAACATAAAATTACTTTTCCTTTCTGCTTTTTTCAACAGCTTCCCAAAGACCGTTGAGATAACTTACACCCAAGGCTCTGTCATAAAGACCGTAGCCCGGACGTGCAACTTCGCCCCAAATCATTCTGCCGTGGTCAGGGCGGATGTATCCGTCAAATCCAACCTCCTGCAAAGCCTTAACAATCTCATACATATCAAGCGAGCCACAGTCACTTTCGTGGGCGGTTTCGTTAAACCATCTGTCGTTTATTGAAACATTGCGAAGGTGAGCAAAATAAATTCGTTTGCCTGCTGCTTTAATAATTTCTACCATATCGTTATCAGGGCTTGCACCGAGTGAACCTGTGCAAAGAGTAAGTCCGTTATACTTGCTCGGCACCATATTAAGAAGCTTTTCAACAGCTTCTTTGCCCGTAATAATACGAGGAAGCCCAAAAATACCCCAAGGCGGGTCGTCCGGATGGATTGCCATTTTAACATCGCATTCCTCACACGTCGGCATAATGGCTTCAAGAAAATATTTAAGGTTTGCCCATAAATCATCGGCGGTTACACCCTTGTATTTTGCAAAAAGCTCTTTAATCTCGCCCATTCTCTCGGTTTCCCAACCCGGCATTGCATAGCCGTTTGAGTTATCGTCAATCTCCTTAAACATATCTTCGGGAGATTTGCCCTCAACCTGCTTGCCGTCATAGCTAAGGCAGGTAGAACCGTCAGGCAAAGGCATATAAAGGTCTGTCCTTGTCCAGTCAAAAACAGGCATAAAGTTGTAGCATATAACCTTAACTCCTACCTTTGCGAGATTTCTGATAGATTTTTTGTAGTTTTCAATAAGCTTGTCCCTTGTAGGTAAACCAAGCTTAATATCCTCGTGAACATTTACGCTTTCGATACATTCCATCGTCAAGCCTGCTGCCGTGATTTCGTCGTACATTTTCTGCACGTCTTCCATCTCCCACGCTTCGCCTGCAGGAAGATAATGAAGCGCAGGCACAACGCCGACTACGCCCGGAATCTGCTTGATTTGCTCAAGAGAAACTGTATCGAGGTCCTTGCCGAACCAACGAAAAGTCATTTGCATATTTTTGCCTCCTTTTTAGGAATTAATTATTCATCGTTTTTGATTTTATCATATTATAATAGACGTTTCAAGGCTATATTTATATTAAAATCATCATTTAACCTTAATAGTTTTGGTTTTTGTATATGCGCCGTAAATTTTCTTGCCCTTTGATTGCTTATAGGCACGAATTCTTACATAATATTTTTTCTTTGATTTAAGTTTTGATATCGTTTTAGAGGTTGTGCTTTTTTTATTAATCGTGATAGTTTTAGTTGCTTTTTTAGTATATTTTTTGGAGGTGGAATACTGAATTTGATATCCCGTAACGGTTGAATCCTTTTTCCACTTAAGAGCTATTTTCTTTTTGCTCTTGCTTTTAATTGACGATATCAACTGCTTTTTCGGCTTAATTGTCAATCTATATGACATTGAGCCTGTATAAACTCCCTTGAACTTAATGTTAACCGTTGCAAATCCGGGTTTTGTATTATTCTTATAGCTGACGGTGTAATTTGACGGCGAAATAATATTTCCTGCCCTGTCATAAACCGTAATCTTAGTTGTTTTTTTCTTTTTATTATATGTAAACGTTTTTGTTTTAAACTTTGCCGTGCCCGGTGCAACATAATACGCTGTTATCGTATTTGCAGGGCAATAAGCGCAAATGCTCTCGCTGTATCCGTCATAGCTCAAAGCGCTGGCATTTTGGTCAAAATGAGCAGGATAGGTTTCAACTGCGCCAAAGTTGTGAGTATGCGTTCTGACGCTTACAACACTTGAAAAAGCAGGCTGAGCGGACTCAAGAACATAATAATAAGTTTTTCCTGCCATAAGCTCCGCCGCACAAAGCAAATTCGGATTATAATTATCGTTAATAACACTGTTGTCCGTTTCGCCGTCGAAATCTACTATCGACGCCATTATATTTCCGTCATAGCTTTGAGTGAAACAGTAAAACTCATAATATCCCGTTGTGGCAGGAGTAAATTCAACATAACTTTTATTATTTACATCAACATAAGCCTCAACGGTTTCATTCAAGCCGATTTCAGGCGCCGTTTTTTTAGTGTTTGCAAACGCAGTCACCACCCCAAACGACAGACTTGACAACACCAAAACAACGCTTAATGCAAGCGATATTATTTTTTTCATATATATTCCCCCGATAAATATCGTTTTTATTTATTTTATCACATTATGCCCTATTGTCAATAAAAATAAGAGGCTGCCCTTCAACAACCTCTTATTTATAAAATTATTTATTATGCTTTTTGCTCTACAGTTTCGCTTTCAGCATTTTTCTGTTCTTTTTTAGCCTTTTCAGCCTCTCTGCGCTCCATAATTTCCTTAATCATTTTTCTGTGTCCGTCGCCTGTGATATTATAAAAATGCATAGGAACAAGCATAAGAAGATAGCCTATCATTGGGAACACGGTTGTCATAAGGAAAAGACCTAAAAGGGTTGAATGATTTTGAACGGTTGAAACATCGCTTGTATGCTCAACATAGCCTGTTCTTGCAAGCACCTGAAGGCAGATAAACGATGAAAGCGTACCCTCAAGCTTGCCTGTAAACGACATAATCGAAAGCATTGTGCCTTCAACACGTCTGCCTGATTTCCATTCAACATAGTCAACTGTTTCGGCTTCCATTTCCTTTTGCATAAGGTTTTTAAATTCAAGCGGAAATGTAACAAGCATAGAAAAAGCAAGAACAATAATACCTGTAAGGGTTGAAACAGGCTTATCGGCAGGCTTATTCATAATTCCGTTATATGTTAAAAGTGCAAAAAGACCGTTGAGAACTATACCCATAACACAGCAAACCTGATAGAATTTTTTGCTGTCGCTCTTTGCGCCCAATCGCTCAACAATGATAGGAACAAGCACACCTGCCAAAGCAGAACCGGGAGCTTTAACAACATCGAGAAGTCCGTTATACTTTGCATTGAAAAGTGAGTCATACGCAAAATAAAACGAGCACTGCTCGGAAACCTTGATAATAACAAAAAAGATATTACAAAGGAAAAGCATTAAAAGCGGACGGTTTGTCAAAAGCAAATGGATACATTCATTAAGCGACGGAGTATCCTCGCTATGCTCCATACGCTCCTGACAGTTTGCAAAGGTAAATCGTGTTAATACAATAATAAATATTGCGGATAACACTGCGGCAACCAAATATGCCTTATCAAGATTTGAATTAAAATAAGGAAGCCAAGCGGCAAATGCAACAAGAGCCGCAGGAAGAGCGCCAATAATCATTCGACCGATTGACGCAATGCCGTAAAGCTTCGTTCGTTCCGTTCCGTTAGGCGTCATTGAAAAGGCAAGCGCTCCCATAGGCACGTCAAATGCGGTATAAGTAACATCAAGACCTACAAAAGCAAAAACAGTAAGCGCCATCTTAAATCCGTATGACAAATCGTTATTGCCTACAAAGAAAAGAATCATAAAAAGGGAAACAAAATAAGGTGCAAATTTGATATAGCCTCTCATTTTGCCCCAACGTGAACGTGTTTTATCAACAATTACACCCATTATAGGGTCATTAATTGCATCAAAAATACCGCAATAAAGACGGATGTTACTTGCATGACGTGCTTTAATATGAAGCACATCGGTGATAAAGAAGTTGACATATTTAGAAGCCGTCATACTTGTACTCATTCCTTGAGCACCTCTGCCCATTGCATAAGACAACGCTTCTTTCCAAGTAAGATATGTCGGCTCGCCTACATCTTTTTTAACAATTTTGCTGTTAAAAAAAGATTTAACCTTTCCCATAAGGACACCTCGGTTCATAAAAAATTAACAATTCAAGTATATCACAAATAAAATGATAGTAAATAGATTTTACAAAAACTTAATAAACACTTGATATTTATTTGATATTCATTTGATGTAAAGTTAGGCAATTATATTCTCAACTGCATTTATTGTTGAAAAGGGTGTAACTTTGTGTTAAAATACCGTTAGTTTATTTTGAAAGGGCTGTTATTATGTCGCAATGGGATAAAGATTATTTGTGTTTATGCAGAAGAATACTTGAAGAAGGCACAGAGGTTGTAAACCGCACGGGTACAAACACAATCAAGGTGCCGTCGCACAATTTTCATTTTGACTTATCAAAAGAATTCCCTATTTTAACAACAAAACAGTTATTTCTCCGTCAGGCAGTTCTTGAAATGCTGTGGATATATCAGGCGCAGTCAAACGATGTGCGCTGGCTTCAGGAAAGGGACGTTAAAATTTGGAACGAATGGGAAATTGACGACGAAGGCTATTGGAACGCTACTCAAATGCTTCCCGACGAAAACGGCAAGCTTGTCAAAACCCCTGTTCATAAATTTTTCGGCAAGGAATGGGCGCATACAATCGGCACGGCTTACGGCTATATTGTAAACAAATTCCAAATGACGCAAAGCCTTATTGATAAAATCAAAAATCACCCAGAGGACAGGCGAATGGTAATGACTCTTTGGCAAAACGATTACCTTGACACCGCTGTTCTTCCAAGCTGTGTTTGGTCAAGCGAATGGGATGTGACAGACGGAAAGCTCAACTGCTGGGTTCATCAACGTTCTTGCGACGTTCCGCTCGGCTTGCCGTTTAATGTCACCCAATATGCAACACTTCTTTGTATGCTTGCTCAGGTTTGCGGCTTAAAGCCCGGCACAATGGACTGGAGTATTAAAGACGCTCATATTTATGTTAATCAAATTGACGGAATTAAGGAGCAGCTTAAAAGATTTGACGAGCAGGGCGATTTGCCTGCGCCGAAGCTTTGGCTCAATCCCGAAATTGACGATTTCTTTAAGTTTGACAATTCAAGAGATTGCAACGACGTTAAGCTTATTGATTATAAACACATGGGCAAAATCAAATTCCCTATTTCGCAGTAAAAGCAGGAGAAGCGTATGACAATTTGTATGATAGCCGCAGTAGGCAAAAATCTTGAGCTCGGCAAGGATAACAATTTAATTTGGCATTTCAAAGATGATATGGCTTTCTTTAAAGAAACCACAACGGGCAGTTCAATTATCATGGGAAGAAAAACATTTGAATCTCTGCCAAAAGCACTTCCGAGGCGAAAAAATATAGTCATCACTAAAAAGGACGACTACAAGGCGGAGGGCGCAACAGTTGTTCATTCAATCAGCGAGGCACTTAATGAAGTTGAAAGCGACACGGTATTTATCATCGGCGGCGGTGACATTTACAGGCAGTTTTTGCCGAAGGCTGAAAAGCTTTATTTGACCGAGATTGAAGCCGAATGTCCTGATGCGGATGCATATTTCCCTGCGTTTAATAAGGCTGAATATAAAAAAGAGCTTCTTGCAAGCTATCATGACAAAGGCATACATTTTTCCCACGTATGCTACACAAAAAAATAATAACAAGCAAAAAGCGGCTTAGAGATGAAAATTTCTAAGTCGCTTTTTATACGTAGTTTATAAATATTTATTATGCCGTCACAGCATTTGCGCACGATTATGTATATTTTCGTCAAAACAGCCTGAAGCCTTATACGTTTTTGCTTTTAACCGATTTATATATAACAAACAAAATTATCATCAAAACCGCAACAGCAAAAACAATCACTGCCAAAATCTCCCAAAGCGGAGCAGACAAAACAATATTTTTTTGATATATCACCGCTACAACAACGCTGCAACAAGCACATGCGGCTATGCAAAAATCAAGAAAAGCAAGTTGCAATTTTTGCCTTTTTTCTAAAACAAAATCTTTCAAAAAACTCAAAATTATCGGCACGATAAGAACAACACCGGTCAATCGACTAATCTGCGCATTGCTCGTCAGTTGCTTTTCACCGAACAGAATGTAAATAACAGCCTCGCTTGCAATCAATAATATTGCTAACAATACGGAGTAAGTAATATGAAATTGTTTTTTTGTCATTATAATCACCCATAATAAAAAGTTAATATTATTGTTTTCCTTTTCTTTAAAATTTTTATGACTGCCTAAAAACGATAAATTTACGCATTGGGAGGCTTAATTATGTATCAAATCAGTTTTGCTTTTTACATTCAGCACGATTTTTTATGGCAGAGCCTATAAAAAACGGAGCAATTATAAATATCAACGAAGCGATCAGGCGGAAAATTTCAACAATAAGCGGTGTTGCGCTGTCATAATAAAACACGCCTGACATTACAAAATTTCCAAAATCGAAAAATGTAGGATATTCGCTCTTGCCTATCAAAGCAATTTGAATAATTCCTGACAGCAAAAGCTGAATGAAAAGCGCCAAAATGCCCCATTTTATTTGTTTTGCATTTACAAAAGAGCCCACGAGAAAATTAACGATAATCATTACCGCAAGCAAAGCGTGATACCAATATCCCGTCGGCAAATCAAAAACCAAAACAATAAAAAATCCAACCGCAAAAGAAATCCAATAAAAAGCCGGCGGAATTAAATTTTTCAAAATCTTTTTCATAACAAAAACCTCCTTTATTCTTTTGTCAATTATATAGTCGCATATACTCGTTCTATAATCAATAGAATAAAGAAAGATTTTATTAAAACATATTCTATTTTTCGGTTCAATTAATTATTTATTAACACACTTGCGCAAAATTATGTATATAACAGTCAAAACGGCTATTGCCGCCACGCATAATATTGCGCCGTATGCAATCATCATCCATAATGGCAAAGCGGTAAGTATATCATAATAAATACTTGAAATCCACACCGCATAGCATACAAAGCAAATAACCGCTATAGCCACAAGATAGGGATAACTATTAATAAAAGCTTTAATAAAAATCATAATTTATACCCTCTGCTTATCAAGCCGAAACCGCACTAAAATTCCAGCTCGCTGTCGCTTATTCTTGTTATCTCATACGGTGAAAAGGCTGAATCCGTATAATAATACTTGCCGTCATTAATATAAATCATTGCGCACGGCTTATCGTTTTGATAAAGCGTGGCTGATTTTTTATCACTTGAAATAACATATTTTCCGCTTTGCGTCAGCTTGTTGTCACGGTAAATTTTATAATTTCCGCCGCTTTCGTTTTTCTCGTCAATAACGCTGAGTGCAAGCACATTTTTACTGCCCATACCCTCGCCTGCCATTGAATAGCTGCCGCTGAGGCTCAAATCATTTCCCTTATTCATAACCGAATATGTTATCCCTGCGCTCAATGCGGCAGTAATAATCAAAAACGCCAAAATAACAATTATGCTTTTCTTTTTCATAATCACACCCCGATTTTCCTAATTTAAACTTAAAATCAATATGAATAAATAATCTTTGCGCCCTTTTTAAGGCTTGCGGACTTAACCGCTTCCTCGTTTTTAAGCGGATTTGAAATCGCAATAACGCAGTCATTTTCACCAAATGAATACGAAACCGTGTTTTTGCAATCTTTTCCGTCAAGGTTATATTCCGACGTGTATTCAAAATCCGTTGCTTTTTCATTATTGTTTGAATAGAAAATCATTCGGCTTTCGTCGCTTTCTCTCGGCTTAAAGAGATATGAACCGACAAGCTGTGCGCCGCTTTCGTTTGACTGATATTCAAGGGTATATCTGTTTGTATTTTTTATAGCGCCAAAAGGCTTTTCATAAAATATAAAAAGCTCTTGACCCTTGCTGTCGTCACCGTCTTTTGAAACGCAGAACAAGTATCCGTCAAGTTCGCTTGACTGCTCTATATCAAAACTCTCAGCGCCCTTGAACGAATTTTCCTTGCAATATTCTTCAATGCTCGCCGTTGTTGACGAATAAAATTGACCCACGCAAATTCCGAGCGCAATAATCAAAGCCACACATATCGCAGAGATTATTATAATAACTGATTTTTTTGATTTGCTCATAATATTTTCCTCTACACGCTATATCTAAAATTTCGATTTTATGACAATAAATCCCTGATTTTATTAAAAATCTTCTTCATTTTCCTTTTTATCCGCTTCGTCATTATTTTCGCTGTCTGACTTGCACGTTGTAAACAAACCGATACCAAACAAAATCATACCTATAAACGGAGTAAACATACCTACAAAACATACAATATCACTCCAAATAGGAATGTCGCCAACAAAGGCGCTGTAAAATGTAAAAAGCATACACATAATTCCTGCAAGCATCAACTTAACCTGAACACCGTCTAAATTACTGATTTTCAATTCTATTTCTCCTCTACACTTTATACCTAAAATTCTAATTTTATGACAAAAAGTCCCTAATTTTATTAAAATATATTTTTAAATATTTGTCAAGGGTAAAATAAAGTTACAACAATGGCAGGCAATAAAATTGTCTGCCATTGTTGTTTTATCATTTTTATGCCGTTTTATTATGCTTTGTTAATTTTTTAACTCCGACACCTATTAACACCGTCAACGGCAGAAGCATTGTTATAAAAGCCAATAAAACATTGGGTTTATCAAAACAAGCAAGCATAAGATTGCAATATGATACTATTTTATCGGCTATCGTGAGCGTTGCGGGCTTCGATTTCGGCGAAACAACAAGCATATAAATTATCCCGCATATAATAAATTGAAGTTCAACTATTATAGTGCCGATATAAATCTTTTTTAATTCATTGAATATACCGACAAGTATATTAATAATCAAAAAAGATACCCACAAAATAATACAGGTGCTTTTAAAACTAAAAAAATCGAAAAAGCTTATAATATAAAAAATCATAACGCTCGCCCAATATGCCATAATCGGTTTCAAGTTTTTCATAAGTTCACGATCCATTCATTGCTCGTCGAACTGTTCAAATCAAATTATATATGTCTGCATTTATTTATAACTATTTTTTCTTTTATTCGTCAACTTTTTTAAACCGATACCAATACCGAATAAAACAGGAGAAAGCAAAATAGATATAATGCAACTTAAAATATCATTTACATTTTCAAAATAAGTCGAATAAAATATATTGCCTAATGAAGCGAAAGTATTTATGCCTGACGATACTGTATTTATGGAAAAAATAATTGCGCATATTATTAATTGCAATTCAAATAAAATTATTCCGGGCAGTATTTCTTTTATGTCTTGAGTAAACCCTATTAGAATATCCAAAATTATATACACAACAAAGAAAACAATAATCAAAGCTTCAATGTTCAATATTTCAAATGAACTAATTATCGCATAAACGGCAAAAGAAATCCAATAGACGATAAAAGGTTTTAAATTATTTAAAACTGTTTTCATAATAATTATTTCTCCTTTCAATAACATAGGATATTCATTAGTAAATGAACATCCTATGTATTCTGATTATAAAGAATGAACGCATCACTAATCGGTTATAAATAACAGATGACATTCTTAATAAATCGTGCCTATTTTAATATTTTAGAATATTCTTTGAGATATTTAATTGTTATAGCTTTAGCTGCATCAAATCTTTTGGTGCTTCCTTTTACAGATTTCAACGAATTTTTGTTATTGTTCTTCCATTCCCAACCCGTTTTATTATCTGCATGGCTAATATTATCGCCTTTTGTGTATGACTTAATATGTTGCGGTACAGCTTTTCCTCTTCCGATTTGTCCGTGTGCTTCTTTATCCTGCAACGGATGAAGTGCATAGCCCAAATACTTATATGCATTTTCTTTTTGACCTTTTTTCCAAGCTAATTCACTTGAAACAAACCAAGTGGCAGCCGCATAATCTCTGCTGTCCTCACTGCCTGACGCATATTGATTGAAGTGTATATACTGATTTTGTCTATTCGCAATCGCACCAAAACCGGATGAATATTTAATATCAACTTCTCTGTTGTATTTTCCTATTTTTTCAGCAACTGTATTGTTAAAATACTTTTTTGCAAATGTTGCAGTATCATCTTTATGAACTTCTGAACCCCATAAAAGCTGAACACCGTTATCAAATGTCAAATCATCGGCAAATAATCCTCCAACACGGTCCAAAGGAAAGAATCCTTCTGTAGCATCTTCAATTTTTTCTTCTTCAACATATTCGTTTATTTCAAAAATATTTTTAAGAATGCAAATGGTTTCTTCGGCATTTGTATTCAAATCTAATTTTGAAATAATTTCATTAATATCGATATCCTTGATTGATTTAATACCGTCATCGCTGAAATATTCAGTTAGTTTTACAATATCCTCATGATTATCAAAAAACAGCTTGCTGAATGTAATGTGATTTTCTTCGTTTGCCGAATAAGTCATTATTGTCTCGGTTGTCTTTTCCTTTGCAGTAGCCGATACAGGCATACCTAAAGCTGTTATACATAATATAAATGCCAATACTGAACAAAATGTTTTTTTAGTTCTTTTCATAAAATTTACCTCTCTTTTAATTTCACTAAGAATAAGTATTTATTAGTCCGATTGTTATACTTCGCAAATTAATAATCTTGCACATTGGAAACACACACTTATTTAAAAAATAAATCCATTTTTCCTCATCAATACTGATAAACCACTTCTTTTTCTGAGCCGGCAGTAAATGTAGCTTTTATTCTATATTTACTAAGCCGATTAATGTTTCTTGTTTCCGTCATTATAAGCGACGTGCCGTTTTTACTGCCGTTCCAAGTTTCAACGGTTTCATATCTGTCGGACTTTTTCTTTTGCAACTCCATTTTTATTTTCAAATCCGTAGACTTTTTAGCAAACAAGCTTGCTTTGCAAGTTGCTTTTATTCCCGATATACTCAATTTTGCATTATAGCGATTTATTTCAGCATAACATGTACTCAAATTGTCATTTGTATCGGCATTTGCAGCTATACAGCTTGAAAACATTAATAAAACAGAAAACAAAATTGCAAAAATCTGTTTTACTCTTATACTTTGCGTAGGCATAATTACACCTCCTTTCCAATTTAAGCTTTCATTATACACAATCCTTAAAAAAGGTCATTTTGTGACAAGAAATTTAAAAAAATTGGAAATTTGGCATTTTGCCTAATTCATCACTCTACGTTTTGTGCAATTTTAACAAGCTCTTCCTTGCTTATATTACCGCCGATATAATAAATATATTCGCCGTTATTAAATATTACGGTTCCCCAATTATCCGCCGTACGATAATATGCAGCGTCTGCCCCGTTTATTTGCAATTCTTCTTTTACGCTGTTTTCAGTATCAAAACCGATTGTTGAACGTAAATATGATTTTTCAACGTCAAAGATTTGTTCGCCGTTTTTATAACTAAACAAAAATAAATTTACAGACTCATATTTATCAACCATTTTAAATTTATCGGGAATATAATTCAATTTTAATGATGATACGGCTTTTGCATTTTTAATATCACCAACCCTATATTCACTATGGTTTGAGAAATCCTTTAAAGTAAATTGCCTGAAAGCAGGGGAAGCAATGGCAGTAGTTGCGAGCGCAAGCAAAACAGCCGCAATAATGATAAACCTAACTGTTTTCTTTGAAAGCTTTTTAACCTTAAGTGCAGGCTTTGGATATATAATTTCATTTATGGCATCAATATGCTTTTGGCTGAATTTATGCGCCTCAACCTCGTCGGGAAAAGAAGCTACCCATTTTTCAGCCGACATTTTGCAGGCTTCTTCAAAATTAGTCATTTGTTTCCTCCTCAAAATATTTTTTCAGTTTCGCTTTGGCTCTTTCAAGTTTTTTGCGCACCGATATATCCGTAACATTATAAATTTCCGCAATTTCGGCGCTCTTGTAGCCGTAAACATATTTGAGATAGATATAAATTTTTTCTTCCTCGCTAAGCACGCTTTCAATTGCAGAAGAAAGCTCAACGGTTTCGATATTATCAAAATACGATAAATTTTCCGCCATGTTGTTATTTTCAATATCAATGAAGCCGTATTTTTTTGATTTATTAAAAACGTCAATCGAAAAACCCGTTACAATCGTTGCAAGATAGCCCTTGGTTTTGCTTGAATTGACATCGCCGATTTTTTCAAAATGCTTTGCGACATAGAAAAACGTTTCCTGAACGCACTCCTCGGCATCCTGACAGCTTTGCGTTTTTCCGTACGAAATCCAATAAAGCATATTTTTGTATTTATCATACAGCTTTATGAATTTGTCTTTTTCATTTTGAGTATCAAGCAGATTTAAAAAAAGTCCTATCATTATACTATATCCCTAAAAAAATTGATTTTGTGACAAAGATTTCTAATTTTATTAAAAAATATTTTCTGCCGTTTGTCAAGAGGTATAAAAAAAACAGGGCAAATCGCCCTGTTTGATTGATAAAATATGCTCTGTCACTTGAATAATCAAAACCCTTTAACCTATTCGGTTTTCTTTTTGGCAATCATTCTTCATTTTCAAATTCCAAGCCGAGAATTTGGTCTGCCTTATCGGCGGAAAGTGATTCGACGGATTTAAGATTTTTTTGAATAATGCGGTTTCGGCTTTCGGCATCCTCAAGCGTTTTGCCTGCCTCTTCAACCTTTTTGCGAGCCTTGGCAAGAACGATGCCGAACTTATCGTACTGCGCCTTTGCCGCACCGAGCACCTTATAAACCTCGTTTGCCTTTTTATTAATCGCAACGGTTTTGAATCCCATGGCAAGGGAATTGAGAAGCGCCGTAACGGTTGACGGACCTGCCACCATAATTCCCTGCGCCTGCAAAGCCTCGGCAATGCCCGTTTTAGACGAAATAATTTGGGCATAAAGCCCCTCGGTCGCAAGATACATTATTGCAAAAGGAGTCGTATTCGGCGGGCAAACATACTGCTTAATCAGCTTCGCCTCGTCCTTAACCCTGACTTCAAGCGCCTTTTTCGCCTGCGCAAGAGCGTCAACGTCCCCTGCCTCGCTTGCGGCGGCAAGGCGTGCATAATCCTCCATCGGGAATTTTGAATCAATCGGCAAATATGCAAATTCGTCATTATCGCCATTTGGAATTTTAACCGCAAATTCAACCCTGCCGTTATAATTCGGGTTGGTTTGGACGTTCGTTTCATACATATTTGCAATCGTTTGGTCGAGAATATTTTGAAGTTGAACCTCTGCCCACGTGCCACGAGCCTTAACATTAGTCAAAACACGGTTTAACGAGCCAACGCTGTCTGTAATATTTGAGCTGAGTTCTTTCATTTCACCAAGACTTTTATAAACGTCTTTAAGCTGTTTTGACACGGTTTCAAACGAGGAATTAAGCCTTTGCGTAAGCGTTTCGTCAAGCTTTTCATCAACTGTTTTTCGCATTTGCTCAAGCTTTTTTTCATTATTTTGCTGCATACGCTCAAGCGACTCGGCTGTCATTTGCATTTGCTTTTGCGTGCCGTCGTTAAGCGTTTTCATAAGTTCGATTTGCTGTTTATAATTCTTATCCGTCAGCGTATCCATTTGCTCGCTGAGCCTTAAAATTTTGTCGTCCGTCGCCTTTGACGAAAGCTCAATTTGCTGCTTTAAAAGCTCATTTGACGAGCCACCTTTTTTTGCGCCGAGCCTTATCAAAAGCACCAGGCACACAATAAGCAAAATTATTATAGCCGAAAGTAAAACAGTATTCATAAATTCACGTCCCTTCAAACAGATTATATCACATATACATATTATATATAGCATTTATTTTTGGCAGTTCAATTTTTTGGACTGTCAATATTTTTTAACTTCAAGCACAAGCCTGCCTTTTTTGGTAGTTTTGATTTCTTTATCAAAAGAAAATCTGCCGAAACCACGAACGGACACAATATCGTTATCGCAAAGCATATATGAATTTGACGTCACAAGCCTTGAATTAACAAAAACCTTTTCTGCCTTGATAAGCTTAGATGTTTCATTTCTCGAAAGGTTATATACAGCGGCAATTACAACGTCAATTCTTTTTGAAGCGGCAAAAATCTCCGTCGGCTCAGGCTCGTTTTTCAAGTCATTTGGCAAATTGCTCTTCTCACACTTAACGCTCGTATGGCGCACACGTTCAAGATTTTCGCAAATATAAGGCGCAATATGCTCAAGGCAAAGAATATAGCCGCAGTTATCCTTAACGATTATATCCCCCAAAAGTTCCCTTTTAATACCCAAATTCATCAGCGCACCCAGAAAATCACGGTGAGAAAGCTCATCTGCAAATTTTTGCATAAGCGGCTTTACGCAAATACAAACAATGGGGAATTTTTCACCGTTCAAATCATCGCCAAAGCCTGCCACAACCCGCTCCGCTATAGGATATCCGCCGAAAAGAACGCACGGCAAATATGTTGATTTAAGAACACTTTGCTCCTCAATATTAAGAAAATCGGAAAAGGTGTTATACCCTCTTTCGTATGCTCTTTCATTTAATTCTTCAAATCTCTTTTCAATCATATTAACCGCCTCGCTTTCTTATATTATAGCGTTATATATAAAATTTCGCCACTGTTTTTTGAATTTGGAACATATCCTGTTTTTTTCGTCGTATGCCTTTTTAATTTTGCCTGCTCAAAACATAAAACTATTTATACAATAAAAAACAGGGGCACCGAAGTGCCCCTGCAATTGATTTATATAAAGCTATATAAAAATTAGTCCATTTCTGCAATAGCAGCCTGAGCGGCAGCAAGTCTTGCGATAGGTACTCTGAATGGTGAGCAAGATACATAATCAAGACCAATCTTGTGGCAGAATTCTACTGAAGATGGGTCGCCGCCGTGCTCACCGCAGATGCCGCAGTGGAGTGAAGGACGGGTAGCCTTACCATTCTTAACAGCCATTTCCATAAGCTGGCCAACACCTGTCTGGTCAAGCTTTGCAAATGGGTCGCTTTCAAAGATTTTAGCGTCATAGTAAGCGTTGAGGAACTTACCTGCATCATCACGGCTGAAGCCGTAAGTCATCTGAGTAAGGTCGTTAGTACCGAAGCAGAAGAATTCAGCTTCCTTAGCGATATCGCCTGCTGTAAGAGCAGCACGAGGAATCTCAATCATAGTACCAACTTCATACTTCATATCACTGCCTGCAGCAGCAATTTCAGCATCAGCAGTTGCAACAACGATATCCTTAACATACTTAAGTTCCTTAGCGTCACATGAAAGAGGAATCATAATTTCAGGAGCAACAGTCCATTCAGGATGAGCCTTCTGAACATTGATAGCTGCACGGATAACAGCCTTTGTCTGCATCTTAGCAATTTCAGGATATGTAACTGCAAGACGAAGACCACGGTGACCCATCATTGGGTTAAACTCGTGAAGAGAAGCGATGATAGCCTTAATCTGCTCAACGCTCTTGCCCTGTGCATCAGCAAGCTTCTTAATATCTTCTTCCTCTGTAGGAACAAACTCGTGAAGAGGTGGGTCAAGGAAACGGATAGTTACCGGACAACCTTCAAGAGCTTCATAAAGCTTCTCAAAGTCGCCCTGCTGATAAGGAAGAATCTTCTCAAGAGCAGCTTCTCTCTCTTCAACAGTGTCTGAACAAATCATTTCTCTGAATGCAGCAATTCTGTCCTCTTCAAAGAACATATGCTCTGTACGGCAAAGACCGATACCCTCGGCGCCAAGCTCACGAGCCTTCTTAGCATCAGCCGGGGTATCAGCGTTTGTACGAACCTTAA
>OGKA01001097.1_pt1 | contig 24256 bp, 20 predicted proteins | sample 1572211 | NCBI WGS metagenome assembly OGKA01 (sample SAMEA2582125, study PRJEB24529) | metagenome | biome: Human gut stool | place: China | collected 2011 | reverse complement strand
TATTATTTACATCATTTTTCTTATTTACACCATCTAAGGACTTCATTGTCGGGAAGAGTAATACATCACGAATAGAATAGCTGTCCGTAAGAAGCATTACAAGACGGTCAATACCGATACCGAGACCGCCTGTAGGAGGCATACCGTATTCAAGAGCAGTTACGAAATCGTGGTCAATCATATTAGCCTCGTCGTCGCCTGCCTCACGAAGCTTCATTTGAGCCTCGAAACGTGACATTTGGTCAATCGGGTCATTAAGCTCGGAATAAGCATTGCCGTATTCGCCGCCCATAATGAAAAGTTCAAAGCGTTCGGTCAAAACAGGGCAATCCGGCTTTCTCTTAGTAAGCGGACTTACCTCAACAGGATAATCCATAATAAAGGTCGGCTGAGTAAGATTTTCTTCAACAAATTCTTCAAAGAACGAATTGAGAATATCGCCCCATGTTGCCTTTCCGTTTTCAATCTCGATGCCCTTTTCCTTTGCAATTGCAATTGCCTTTTCGTTATCGCTCATAAATTCTTTAAAATCAACACCGCTGTATTCCTTAACAGCATCAATCATAGTAAGACGTCTGAACGGACTTTCAAGGTCAATTGCAGTGCTGTTAAATGTGATGTGAAGGCTGTCACAAACCTCGTTAGCGGCATTGCGGATAAGCGCCTCGGCAATATCCATCATTCCGTGATAATCGGTAAACGCCTGATAAAGCTCAATGCAGGTAAATTCCGGATTATGACGAACGTCCATACCCTCGTTTCTGAAGTTTCTGCCAATCTCATACACACGTTCCATACCGCCGACGATAAGGCGCTTTAAGTAAAGCTCCGTTGCAATACGAAGATACATATCCATATCAAGCGTGTTATGGTGAGTGATGAAAGGCCTTGCAGCCGCACCGCCCGCAATAGTATTAAGAATAGGAGTTTCAACCTCAATAAATCCGAGATTATCAAGATAATTTCTGATTGAAGTAATGATTTTTGAGCGTTTGATGAATGTTTCCTTAACATCAGGGTTCATAATCATATCAAGATAACGCTTTCTGTAGCGTGTATCCGTATCTGTAAGACCGTGGAATTTTTCAGGAAGCGGAAGAAGAGATTTTGAAAGAAGCCTGATTTCCTTAGCGTGAACCGAAATTTCGCCTGTCTTTGTCTTAAACACAAAGCCTTTAATTTCAACAATATCGCCTAAATCCCAAGTCTTAAATTCCTTGAAAGCGTCCTCGCCGATATCGTTCATTCTTACATAAGCCTGTATTCTGCCGTTTCTGTCCTGAATGTCAATAAAGTTAGCCTTGCCCATATCACGCCATGTCATAATTCTGCCGGCAATGATAACGTCCTTGCCCTCAAGCTCGTCATAGCTTGCCTTAATCTCATCTGAATGATGTGTTTGGCTTGCAAGTGTAATTTCAAATGGGTCACGTCCTGAATTTTGAAGAGCCTTAAGCTTTTCTATTCTAATCTGCTTTTGCTCATTCTCGGAAAGAACAACCTCTGCCATAGCCATGGGAGCGGCATTTGCATTGTTGCCGATTTTTTCAATAATATCAAGAGCCTCTGCCTCATTATCGGCACTGCCCTCAAGAGCAACTGCACCCGTTTGAAGGAATAATGTATACTTCACCTTATCGCCGTCTGCTTCAACAAGATATTTAGGATTAGTCTTTTCCTCATCGTTTGCAAGAGTGTTTTGAACCTTCATTCTGCTGTTCTTCTTAACAGCCTTAACACCTCTCTTGCAAGCGTCCTCCTTGTCAAAAACAGGGCTTTTACCGACTGCATTATCATCAATAAATAATTCAAATGAGAAAGTACCGTCGCCTGCTTTGGTGATTTCAAACTTTCCTGCCATATTTATACCTCTTGTTTCAATAAATTAGTTGATTGACAAAATCTCATAATCAAGATTGCCGATAGGAGCTTCAACAGTAACTTTTTCACCCTGCTTCTTGCCCATAAGAGCCATACCGATAGGGCTTTCGTCAGAAATCTTACCTTCTGCCGGATTTGACTGTGCAAAGCCTACGATTTCAAACGATAATTCAACGCCGTCAGATATTCTCTTAACCTTAAGCTTAGAGCCCATACTTACAGCATCTTTATCTACGCTGTCAACAATCTCAACATTGTCAAGCTGATATTCAAGTTCGCTGATACGTGCCTCAATCTTTGCCTGCTCGCTCTTAGCTTCATCATATTCACTGTTTTCGGAAAGGTCACCGTAAGAACGTGCAACCTTAAGTTTTTCTGCTATATCAATTCTGCCTTCGGTTTTAAGGTAATCGAGTTCTTTCTCAAGTTCAGCCTTACCTTCCGATGTCATCTTAAAAGTTTTTGCTGCCATAAAAATGTCTCCTTCTCAGAATTTTAATCACTATATTATATATTATATTATTAATACTGTCAAGTAAAATCACTTGCCCGCTATTGCATTTATCTGCATTATTTCCGATTTTGAAAGCGGCTTACATTCAAGCGCCTTTAAGTTTTCCAAAAGCTGTGCCTTCGAGTGAACACCGATAAGTACGCTTGTAACTTCACCCCATTGCAAAAGCCATTCAATTGCAAGCTGAGAAAGTGTTTGTCCCCTATCCTTTGCCATTTTATAAAGCTGAGCAATCTGCGCCTGCCTGCCCTCGCTGTAGCCTACCTTTTTTTGAAGCACCTCGTTGTTGTAAAGCCTTGAATTTTCAACAATGCCGCCAGCAAGCTTATCGGTAAGCTGACCTTGCGCAAGATGTGAAAAAGCAATCAAGCCTTTTTTCTTAGACTTAGCCTCTTTTTTCAAATCATTCTTTTCAACCGTTCTGTCAAAAATCGAATATCGATTTTGATTTATGATAAACGGCACGTTTAAATCATCGCATCTGTGGTACATTCTGTGCATTTTCTTGCCGTTATAGTTGCTCATTCCGACATAGATTGCCTTGCCCTGACGTGTGATATCGGAAAGTGCAAGCGCTGTTTCCTTAAGCTCGGTATCCGGTGTCATACAATGGTGATAAAAAATATCAACATAGTCAAGACCGAGGCGCTTAAGGCTTTGGTCAAGTGAGGACACAAGATATTTCCTGCTCCCGCCTATACCGTAAGGACCGTCCCACATTCTGTATCCCGCCTTTGTACTGATAACAAGCTCGTCACGGTACGGCATAAGATTTTCACGTACGATTTTGCCGAAATTCACCTCTGCCGCTCCGGGCTTCGGGCCGTAATTATTAGCCAAATCAAAATGCGTAACACCCATATCAAAGGCAGTTAAAATAATATCCTTCATCTCGTCATAATCGGCATTGTCACCGAAATTCTGCCACAAACCAAGCGAAATTTTCGGAAGATAAAGACCGCTTTCGCCGCACTTATTAAACTCTGCTTTTTCATATCGTTTTTCGTTTGCACTATACATTTTTATCTACTCCGTCAAATAAAATCATTGTGCCATGCACTATATCAAAAAATTATTGTGATTAAAGCTGAAGCTTTTTTCAGAATAAAAACATTATACTATATTTAAACTTTTAAAACAATGTTGAAAAGACAATTTCTCTATGATAAAATTATAATATAAATTAATATATCGAGGCAAAACTATGGATGATAAAACTAATGTAATGAGAATACTTGACCAAAAAAAGGTCAAATACACAGAGTATACGTATTTAAACACCGACGCTGTTGGTGGGCAAGAGGTTGCCGAGGCTTTAGGCGAAGATGCAAACAAGGTTTTCAAAACGCTTGTAACAGTCGGCAAAACAGGCAATCACTATGTATTTTTAGTTCCCGTAAACAAGGAATTAAACCTTAAAAAAGCGGCAAAAGCAGTGGGTGAAAAGAAGGTTGAAATGATTAAATCAAAAGAACTTTTACCGCTCACCGGCTATATTCACGGCGGTTGCTCACCGATAGGAATGAAGAAATTTTTTAAAACCACAATTCACGAAAGTGCAAAGGATTTTGATACAATAATGTTCAGCGGCGGCAAGATCGGCTATCAAGTTGAAACTACGCTTGACGGGCTTAAGAAGGTTATAAGATTTGACCTTGCGGACATTGCGGAATAAGGGGCTATTATGGATTTACAGCAAATTATTGACGAATGTAATAAAATAGTATTTTTCGGCGGCGCCGGTGTATCGACGGAAAGCGGAATACCCGATTTCAGAAGTGTTGACGGGCTTTATAATCAAAAATACGACTATCCTCCCGAGGAGATACTTTCGCACACGTTTTTCTACAGCCACACTATTGATTTTTTCAAATTTTACAGGGATAAAATGCTGATTGAAAACGTCAAGCCGAATAAGGCGCATCTAAAGCTTACCGAACTTGAAAAAGCAGGAAAACTAAGTGCAGTTGTGACTCAAAATATTGACGGTTTGCACCAAGCGGCAGGAAGCAAAAAAGTATACGAGCTTCACGGCTCAACGCTTAGAAATTATTGCACAAAATGCAGAAAATTCTTTGATGCAGACTATATCAAAAACAACACTCCTATCCCCTATTGCGACGAATGCGGCGGCTTGGTAAAACCCGACGTTGTACTTTATGAAGAAGGGCTTGATGGCGATACCGTAAACGGTGCGCTTGAAGCAATAAACGATGCCGACTGCCTGATTATTGCCGGAACAAGCCTGACGGTTTATCCTGCGGCAAGCTTTGTAAGATATTTCAGGGGCAAATACTTAGTGCTTATAAACCGTGACGAAACACCGATGGATAAAAATGCAGACCTTGTTATTCACGACAAGGTTGGTGAGGTTTTATCAAAAATAAAGGTATAAAATTATGAAACCTATAGGAAAAATATATACACCCTTGCCCGAAAAATTCGGCGCACCTCGCCAAAGCGGTCTTGTTGAGGAGCTTGAGGGCAAAATAATTCTTGATTCTCCGTATAATGTTAAGGAAGCATTTGACGGGATAGAGGAATTTTCTCACCTTTGGATTTTATGGCAGTTTTCAGACAGTATAAGAGATGAATTTTCACCGACTGTAAGGCCTCCGAGGCTTGGAGGAGAAAAAAGAAAAGGCGTTTTTGCCACCCGTTCACCGTTTAGGCCTAACAATATCGGATTATCGTGCGTAAAGCTGATTAAGGTTGAGCAGACGAAAGAGCACGGCACAGTGCTTACGGTAGGCGGAGTTGATATGAAAAGCGGCACTCCGATTTATGACATTAAACCTTATATAAAATATGCCGACTGCCGTCCCGAAGCAAAAAGCAGCTTTGCAGACGTGCACGAAGCAGACAGGCTTGAAATTGAAATAAGCGATAATTTAAAATCATTTATACCGAGTGATAAAATTGACGCACTAACAGGCATTTTAAGTTGCGACCCACGTCCTGCCTACCAAAATGATTCTAACAGAATTTACGGCATTTCATTTGATAATATGAACGTGAAATTTAAGGTTGACGGGAATAAATTAACAGTATTAGAAATAGAAAAATAAAAACGGGCGATTGGTGAGCGCCCCTACGAAAATCAAATTATACGATAACCGTAGGGGCGAACAGTGTTCGCCCGTTAATTTTATTATTTTTTATTATTTTGCATTCGGTGTAAGAACTACTGTTGTTACACTCTTTGCAGGAATTGAAACAGCCACATTTGTGTTGCCGCTTTGATATTTTTCGAGGTCACGGCTTTCGTCTGTTACATAAGTTTCAAACTTCTTATAATCCGATGATGAGAACTTTGTATATTCGTTTGTATCCGAATTGTTGATATAAACTACTACAACTGTTCCGTCAGGATTTTGGTAAGCGGTCTGCTCAATGTAATTATTCTTGTCGGTGCGTGTTGTGTTGCCGTCTTTCCAAGAATAAGTTGTGTTTGTAACAAGGTTTTTACAAAAATTCGAGCCTGTCGAAACATAAACTCTCTTTGCGCCGTCCTCAATAAATCTTGCGTAGTTACCCATTACCCAAAGGCGCTTTGAGGTTTGAACATCGTTGTGATTTTCCTTATTAACATAAACAAGTGCGTCAGGATATACACCGGGACCGACAGCTACCCACCAATCCCATTCAACAGCGTTAAGAATGGTTAAATCCTGATGCATAATATCTGCAAGAGCAAGACCGTATTCGATACCGAGACCGTTGGTTGTGCCCTCTTTTTGAATAAGACCGTAAACACCTGAATTGCCGTCATTTGTCATCTGGCAATATTCTGTGCAACGTACCTTTTTGACAGCAGTATAATTGTTGGCTATCACATTGCCTGCAAGTGTGCTTGCAACCTTTTCCCTGTCACTTGTTGACGCCCAATAGGAGTGTGTGCCGAGAGAGTCAACATAATCTCTGATATTAGAGTTATTTTTGCCGTAATTGTTAGGGTACATACTTGATGATGAGAACATATTATTAAGAAAACCGTTGAAATATGTTGAGTGATTAAGCTGTGCACATTCCCAAACGTCGACGCCGACTCTGCCGTTAAGCTTTTCGCTTTTTTTAATGGCAGGAATCATTGCGTTATTATAGAAATTCCTTGCCGCAGTATCCTCCCAATGAGAACCCTCCTGTCCGGCGTTACCGTTTGTATCGGCTGCCCAAGCCCATTCAGGCTCGTTAATAGGCGAAACCTCTGTTACATTATAACCCTCGTCAATGAAATGCTCCGAACACTTAACAACGAATTGGGCAAATGCGTCATAATTGCTTGGATCAAGGTTAGAATTAGCGCCGTTTGAGCAATATGCCTTGCCGTTTTTCGTAAGCCAAACAGGAGCGGAGTTAGAGAAAAGTGTAACCTTTAAATCCTTGTTAGCCTTTTGAGCAGAGGCAAGCGCCTTTTGAGCATTAGCGTCACGACTCCAATCGTATGTGCCGTCCTTCTGCAAAAAGCCTTGCGTTCTTCTGTCAACATCTGTAATATGCGTATCATCCTGCGACCCTGTACCGAGGTTGTAGCGATAAATACTAAGACCTGCGCCCCTTTCCTTGCTGTAAAGAAGCTCCATAATCTCGTCTAAATTTTCCCATCCGCCGACATACTGTGCCCACCAAGCAGCAGAAGCGCCGAAGCCCTCAATTGTTTGGTAAGTTGTTGAAGTATCGATAGTTGTTTGCTTATTCGTTGTATCAATATTATTAATTATCTTGCTAAGCATACTGTAATCCTTAGCATTGATAAATCCGTTATAGTTAAGGTCATATTTACCGTCATAATTTGACTGAGTATAAGCCGCAGCCTTATCGTCTGTTGTTATTGCGTCCTTAAAACTTGAAACAAGAGTAAGTGCGTCAAGCTGAAGATTTGTTTTACCGCAGACACTGCATTTATAAACAATGCTTGGACCGTTTGTGCCGGTATATTCATACTTATGACCGATGACGTCCGTATAATTAGACTTAACCTCGTCTGTATCGCAATCAGTACAATATGTTAAATCATATCCCTTTTCAACGCAGGTAGGCGCAACTGTTTTAGTTACATAATTATGCTTATCGTCAAGGCAGTAATAATGCCAATCGTAACCCTTAGCCTGACCCTCTTTTACATAATCACGAACGCCTGAATTTGCAATACCGAAAAAGCGTGCATACGAGCTCGAGCCGTTGCCGAAAGCATTATTGCCGATAGTGATTTTATCGCCTAAAAATCTGTTGTAATTAAAGTTTGCATTATAAAAAGCATTGCTTCCTATTTTAGTGCAATTTGACGGAATATTTACCCAAAATGTTGAATTAATCAAATTTTGAAAAGCACCGCTCATAATTGTAAAATCACCGTTTGTACCCGAAAAATCAAGTTCAGTAATAAATGCGGAATAAACGCTCCAAGGGTTAGAGGTCATATCGCCGCTGCCCAAAACGCTTAACTTCTTATTTTGTGCATCATATTTATAGCTCAAAGCCGTGCCGCAAAAGCCGTTTACATTTTGGAATGAAAGCGCACTTGTCGCATTAACAAGAGAACTTGCACCAACGAGTTTACAGCTTGACGCAACGCCTGTAAGAGCTGAGCTTGCAACAGACGAGAGATTACCGCTTGTCCAAACAATGCCCTTAAGCTTTGAACAGCCGTTAAAAGCATTAACGTCCATACCCGTATGGCCGTTGCCGACGTAAACCTGCTCTAACGAAGTACAACCCTTAAATGTACCGTTGGGGATTTTGCCCTTATAGTTATCGGTATTATTGGTTGACGGGAGCGAAACATACTTAAGCGAGGTACAGTCAAGGAAAAGTTCACTATAATAGTAAGTCGCATTTTCAGGAAGATTAATACTTTGAAGTGAGGTACAGCCCCTGAAAAGGTCATCGCCCAAGGTATCAAGGGTTGAAGAATTAAAATTAACCGAAGTCAAATTAGTACAATCGTAAAACCAATATGAGCCGATTTGAACGACGCCCTCTTCAACATTAACCGTTTTAATTGATTTACGGTCATTATACCAAGGCTGATTGTTTCCGCCAAAAAATTGATATTTTGAATAATCGGCACCTCTGCCGTTACCGTTTTTTGTAATGGTGAAAACGCCTGTTGATTTATCAATATTCCAGTTTACACCGCCTGACGTTCCGCTTGTTGCGGCATAAGCATTTATTTCAAGCCCTGCAAAAACAGATAAAACAAGCACAAGGCTCAAAAATATTGACAATATCTTTTTAAATTTCATATACGATATTACCTCTTTTCAAATTTCGCCATTATTATAAATAAAAGTTATATAATATTCAATAGATTTATAAAAAGTTTACATTTTAAAAAACAAAAAGGGGCGAACATTGTTCGCCCCTACGCTACGTCGAAAGAAATTCCGTGTTTGAATGAATTTTTGCAAAATTCATAATAAACACTCCGTTCCTTTCTCCTTTTCCCCAAAAAGCTCACGCTTTTCGGGGACCCCGATGAAATTTTTAACTTATTTTATTTCGCAAATCCAGCCTTCAGGCGCTTCAATCTCACCCATTTGGATACCTGTAAGAGTTTCATAAAGTTTCTTGGTTACAGGACCCATTTCCTCCATACCGGATGGGAAGCAAATTTCCTCACCGTGGTTTACAATCTTGCCGACAGGAGAAATAACAGCTGCAGTACCGCAAAGGCCGCACTCTGCAAAATCCTTAACCTCGTCAAAATAAACCTCTCTCTGTTCAACCTTAAGGCCAAGATACTTCTCAGCAACAACCATAAGTGAACGACGGGTGATTGACGGTAAAATAGAATCCGACTTAGGAGTAACAACAGTGCCGTCCTTAGTTACAAAAAGGAAGTTAGCGCCGCCTGTTTCCTCAACCTTTGTTCTTGTTGCAGGGTCGAGATACATATTTTCGTCAAAGCCATGCTCATGAGCATCAACAATGTTATGAAGTGACATAGCATAGTTAAGACCTGCTTTAATATTACCTGTACCGTGAGGTGCGGCACGGTCAACGTCAGATACACGGATAGTGATAGGCTTTGCACCGCCCTTGAAATAAGGACCTACCGGAGTACAGAACATTCTAAACTCATACTCATCTGCAGGTTTAACACCGATAACAGGATTAACGCCGAAAACATACGGACGAATATAAAGAGTAGCACCGCTGCCAAAAGGAGGAACCCAAGCCTCATTAGCCTTTACAACCTCTTTAACAGCTCTTAAAAACATTTCTTCAGGAACAACCGGAATTTGAAGTCCACGGCAAGAATCTGCGATACGGCTTGCATTAAGGTCAGGGCGGAAGCAAACAGTTCTGCCGTCCTTAGTTGTATATGCTTTAAGACCCTCAAAGCAAGTTTGTGCATACTGAAGTACACCGGCACATTCGTTAAGTGTAATAGTATCGTCCTCAACAAGCTGACCTTCGTCCCACTTGCCGTTCTTGTAGTGAGCTACAAAACGTTTGTCAGTCTTAACATAGCCAAAGCCAAGGCTTGACCAATCAATATCTTTTTTTTGCATTTTTAAACATCTCCTATATTTACGGCAAAGACTTTTACCCAATGCCTATGAAATTTATAATTATAATAATACTATAAAAAATATTATAGCACGTTAATTTCATTTTTCAATACTAATAAAGCAAAAAATTACGTTATCTCTCCCTGCCGTCTGCTATTACCTCATTTTTATCCGTATTGCCGTCTGTATTTTCTTTTTTCTTCAATGAAAAGCTTTCTAAAATATTCTTATATGTCTGGGTTTTTTGAGACAAATACTCCTTTGTGAAATCCGCTATAACTTTTTTCAAAATTTGCTTAAATTTCGTTTTATGTTCGTCATCAAGAGTTGTAATAGAGTCAATCAAACCGAACACTTTTATAATATCAAGCTCCTTGATATCATAAAAATCCTCAATGCCTATATTCTCGGCAACATATTCAAGTGTATCAAAGAAAAGTTCAAGCTCCTCGTCGGAGATATAATCAATCAGTTCATTTATATAATCGCTTACAAAATCACTTGTACGATCATATTTTTCCTCATATTTAAAACGGTCACCGTCAACCTCCCAAGAAGAGACCTGATGCTGCTTAAGACCCGAATTTTCACTGTGAACAATAGCAGGCTCGGTATCATGAAAAAGCATTCTGCCGATAATTGAGCCTTGCGGGGTAAAGAAATGAATTTTATCTTTAATCTGACAATAATCGTATCTGTCAAAAAAATATTTCGGAAAGCCCGGCGCATCGTCCTCGTAAACCGCCTTAAGCCTTTTTTTAAGCGAATTTGAGCAATTAACTGCGGCAAAAACAGCAAGATTCCCACCCTTTGAATGACCGCAGAGAATTATATCGCCCGAATGGCGCATACACGTTTCCTGAAAATAATACAAAGCCTCGATTTGCGCAGGAACGGGAAACATATAGGAAAGCATTGCCGACTCCTTAACGCCCGTAACCGTAACGTCGGTTCCTCTGAATGCAACAACGTCGCACCCGTCATCAAGAAGAAAATGGATTGCTGAAAATTGCTTGTCGATATCGTCGCTTACATTATTAATATAATCGCACAAAATAATGTTTTGAAACCTCTTTGCCATACTGCAACGCCTGAGCAAATCGGCACTTTTTGCACTGATTGCAATAAGCTCGTCAATCTCCTGCTGAGTATACATTGCAAAAAATAGCTTTGCGCCCTTTAACAGCGACACACTCTGCTTATCTGCAATATTTTTAAAATCCGTATACGCAAGCTGTGAAAATATAAGATTATCTATTTCATTAAAAGGCTTTTCTTTAAATGAATAATTACCGTATTCCTCTATATAATCAAGCATATTTTTCACGCTACCAACTCCTTTTGCTTTCTATATTATATCAAAACAATGTAAGATTGTCACTTTCAAAATAACTTTTTTACAAATATATAAATCAGTATAAATTCTGTTGAATGAATAAGCTAAATATGATATTATATTGTTATTATATTGTAGTCAAAAGAGGGACGAATTTATGGCTGAAATCGACGTACTGCAAACGGGCAAAATGCTTGTATCAAGTGCCGTTCATAACAGGGACAGCAAGAGCGGAAAATTTGCTTATACAGGTCTTTTTCAAAGCAAAAAAGGCAGAAACGAAGTGCCCGTCAAAGCATTTTTAATAAGAATAAACGGAAAAAACGTTCTTGTTGATACCGGCTGGAGCGAGCAATGCGCCATAAACCCACGTCATCATCTCGGGCTTGCTCTTTACTTTTCAAGTCAGCCAACCGTTACTCTTAACGACAGTGTTGCAAGGCAGCTTGGCGCACTCGGCATTACTCCAAAGCAACTTGATGCTGTAATTTTAACTCATCTTGACTGCGACCATGTAAGCGGACTTAAGGATTTAAAGGGTGCAAAACACATTTATGCAACAAAAGAAGAACTTGAAATATCGCTTCTTCCAAACCCAAGATACCGTAAAACGCTTTGGCAGGGTGTTGAAATTGAGCCGATTGAAATGAATTACGACTCCCGTGCACCTTTCGGCAAAAGCTGCGATTTATTCGGCGACGGAAGCGTCAGAATTGTTTATACTCCCGGTCATTCGGCAGGCTCTGTTTGCGTTGTGATTAAGCAAAACGGCAAAATGGCAGTAATTGCCGGCGACAACGGAATAAGCGAAAAATCGTGGAGCGAGCTTATTCTTTCCGGCCCAATACATAATATTCAAAATATGAAAATTTCTCTTCGTTGGCTTAACAAAATGTATAAAAACGAAAACTGCGTTGCTGTGCTAACTGCCCACGATAAGGATTATAAACAAACGAAAATCAAATTTTAAATTGTATAATTAACAAAATAAAAACACCGAGGCTTTTACGTCTCGGCGTTTCTATTCTTTTTATCAATATAAAAAAGAGGAGGTAAGGATGAAAAATATTTTATACGCATCGGGAAGTAGCACCTTTCCCTTTGCAACTACAACTATAATATTAATAAATATACTGCGTGTGAAATAAATATGAACATTATTAAATAATATGTTAAATAAATAAAAACACGACATTTTAAATAACACTTGCCAATTAAATATATATATGTTAAAATCGCCATAACATATAAATAAGTAAAGGAATCTATTATGAAAAGCAAAAGTGCGTCAACAGAGTTTGCAAAATACGTATCGCAAAACGTATTTGCCATGATTGGAATGTCGTGCTACATTTTGGCTGACACCTTTTTCATATCAAAGGCAGTCGGTGCTAACGGCATTACCGCATTAAATCTTGTATTACCTTTATATAATTTAATATTTGCCATAGGCTCAATGATTGGCGTAGGCTCGGCAATAAGATTCGCAATAGCTAAAAATCAGGGAGAAAAAAATAACAGATATTTTTTCAATGCTATGTTTTTTACAACGCTTTTCGCCTTGATTTTTATGGCAATCGGTGTTTTTATACCCGATAAGCTTGTTGCTCTCTTGGGCGGAAGCAGTGAGATTGTAAAAGTCGGCACTCCTTACACAAAAATATTTATGTGCTTTGCTCCGCTTTTTATGTGGAATTATGTTTGCAATGCATTTGTCAGAAATGACGGCGCACCGTCAATCGCAATGGCGGCTACGGTTATAAGCAGTCTTTTCAATATTGTTATGGACTGGGTGCTTATGTTTCCGCTTAAAATGGGTATGGCAGGTGCGGCTTTGGCTACGGCTTTAAGCCCTGTTGTAGGCTGTGCAATCTGCTGTATTCACTTTTTCTCAAAGAAAAACAACATAAGCTTTAAGCCCTGCGTGCCGTCACTCGTTAAATTATTTAACTGTGCAAAGCTCGGTGTTTCAGCCTTTGTAGGCGAATTTTCCTCAGGTGTAATCACCGTTGCGTTTAATATGATTATATTAAAATTAGTCGGCAATATCGGCGTTGCGGCTTACGGCGTTGTTGCTAATATTTCGCTCGTTGCCGTGTCTGTATTCAACGGTGTTGCGCAAGGCTCGCAGCCGCTTATCAGCAAATATTACGCTAAATGCGAAAACGAAAATGTTTCAAAAATACTCAAGCTTGGCATTATCACCTGCCTTTGCCTTGCAGGAATAATAATAGTAACAGTAAATATTTTTGCTGCCCCAATCGCAAATGTTTTCAACAGCGAGCACATTGCCGCACTTACCGATTATGCGGTTAAAGGTTTAAGAATTTACTTTATAGGTTTCATTTTTGCAGGGCTTAATATTTTCCTGTCGCTTGCATTCAGTTCTATGAGCAAGGCGGCTCCGGCATTTATCATTTCAATTATGCGTGGCTTTGTTGTGATTATCGCAAGCGTATTTTTGCTTTCATATCTCTTCAAAATGACAGGCGTATGGCTTGCATTCCCCGTCGCCGAAGCAATCACGTTTATCGTCTCACTTTCATTTTTAGTCGGAATAAAAAAGAAAAATAATTTATAATATTTAAAGCAAAAAACAAAAAACAAAAACACGGTACAAAATTTTGTACCGTGTTTTGTATTATATTATTTCAAAAGAGATAATTATTTGTCAAGGTTTGACTTAACTTCTTCAAGTACGTCCTCAAGCTCCTTAGGAAGCTTATCGCCGAACTTAGCATAAAGCTCGTCAACACCCTTGAGTTCTTCCTTCCAAGCGTCCTTATCAACGTCAAGAATCTTCTCAAGGTCAGCCTCAGTCATATCAAGACCGTCAAGGTTGATATCCTTAGCATAAGGAAGATAACCGATAGCTGTTTCCTGAGCGTCAACCTTACCCTCGCAACGGTCGATAATCCAATCAAGAACTCTGAGGTTATCGCCGAAGCCCGGCCACAAGAAGTTGCCTTCGTCGTCCTTACGGAACCAGTTAACGTTGAAAATCTTAGGAGCCTTATCCTCGTCAAGAGTTTCGCCGATTTCAATCCAATGCTTCCAATAATCGCCCATATTGTAGCCGCAGAATGGGAGCATAGCCATAGGGTCACGACGAATAACGCCAACCTGACCTGTAGCTGCAGCAGTTGTTTCAGAACCCATGATTGAGCCTACGAATACACCGTGATTCCAGCTCTTTGACTGATATACAAGCGGAGTGAGCTTAGCACGACGGCCGCCGAATACGAATGCTGAAATAGGAACACCGTTTGGATTTTCAAATTCTGATGAAATGCAAGGGCAGTTTACAGCAGGAGCTGTGAATCTTGAGTTTGGATGAGCACCCTTTTCCTCGCTTGTTTGACCGTTCCAAGGATTGCCCTTCCAGTCAATTGCATTTGCAGGTGGATTCTTGTCAAGACCTTCCCACCAAACTGTGTTGTTATCAAGGTTGAGAGCAACGTTTGTAAAGATTGTGCCCTTCTTTGTTGATGCAAGAGCATTAGGATTAGACTTCTCGTTAGTACCAGGAGCAACGCCGAAGAATCCATTTTCAGGGTTGATAGCATAAAGACGTCCGTCCTCACCCTTCTTAATCCAAGAAATATCGTCGCCTACGCACCATACCTTGTAGCCTTTTCTCTGATATCCTTCAGGTGGGATAAGCATAGCAAGGTTTGTCTTACCGCAAGCTGATGGGAATGCAGCGCAGATATACTTGATTTCTCCGTTTGGCTTTTGAAGGCCAAGGATAAGCATGTGTTCTGCCTGCCAGCCCTCGTTCTTACCAAGGTAAGAAGCAATACGAAGAGCGAAGCACTTTTTACCGAGAAGTACGTTTCCGCCGTAAGCTGAATTTACAGAAATGATTGTGTTGTCCTCAGGGAACTGACAAATCCATCTATTCTCAGGGTCAACGTCACATTTACAGTGCATACCACGTACCCAGTCGTTTGAATCGCCGAGAGTGTTAAGAACTTTCTTGCCGATTCTTGTCATAATATTCATATTAAGAACAACGTAGATTGAGTCAGTAATCTCAATACCAATCTTAGACATAGGTGAACCTACAGGGCCCATTGAATAAGGAATGATATACATTGTTCTGCCTTCATAAGAGCCTGCTGCGATGTCATAAAGCATCTTGTAGCACTTATCAGGAGCCATCCAGTGGTTAGTAGGACCTGCATCCTCTTCCTTAGTTGTGCAGATAAGAGTTCTGTCCTCAACACGTGCAACGTCGTTTTCTGCTGTTCTGTGAAGATAGCAATCAGGAAGAAGCTCATCGTTAAGCTTAATCATTTCGCCTGTTTCAACAGCCTCTTTTTTAAGAGCGTCGATTTGTTCCTTTGAACCGTCAATCCATACAATGTTTGATGGCTTAAGGAGTTCTACTTTTTCGTCAAGCCAATCAAGAAGTGACTTGTTAGAAGTAAGATTTGTTTCCATATCTTTATTCTCCTTTGAAATTATTTACAAACAAATTGAACTCATTGAAAAACAATCAAAGTTTCCCAATTTCATTCTCATTAATTATACCAAAAAATCCTTAAAATTCAATAGAACTGCCAAAAATTCATTAAAATGTAACAATAACATAAAATCAAATTAATCACTTTATGTGAATTTTTTGTCAATAACTGCTATTGTACCTTCGTCGATAGGCATTGTGGCATAAGCGTTAAGACTTTCGTCAGCCTCAACACCGCTTATAAACTCATAATAGCCCTGCGAGCCAATCATTGCCGCATTGTCGCCGCAATATTTAAGTTCGGGCAAATAAAGCTGCCATTTATGCTTTTGGCAAAGCTTCTCTGCTTCTCTTCTTAATTTAGAATTAGCAGAAACACCGCCTGCTATTACAATTTTTTTGAAGTTTTTGTCAATTGCCGCTTTTTCAAGATTTTGAATAAGGCAATCAACAACGCTTTTTTGAAACGAAGCTGCAAGGTCGGGTATATTTATTTCTTCGCCCTTTTGCTTTGCGTTATGAACAGTGTTGATAACGCTTGTTTTAAGACCTGAAAACGAAAAATCGTATTCACTGCCCGTAACTCTCGGATGAGGAAATTTAAAAGCATTTTCATTTCCCTGCTTGCTGATTTTGTCAATACTTATTCCGCCGGGATACGCAAGGCCCATAGTCCTGCCTGCCTTGTCAAGCGCCTCGCCTGCCGCATCATCACGTGTTTTGCCGATAATTTCAAAATCCGTATAATCGTTAACCGCAACAATATGCGAATGGCCTCCGCTGACAACAAGGCACAAAAACGGCGGCTTAACATCGCTTGAAATGTAATTCGATGCAATATGACCTCTCAAATGATGAACGGGCACAAGCGGAGTACCTGTTGCAAACGATAAACCTTTTGCAAAATTAACGCCCACCAAAAGCGCACCTATAAGCCCCGGTGCATATGTAACTGCAATCGCTTCAATGTCATCCATAGTGCAGTCAGCCTTTTCAAGCGCTTCTTTAACAACGCCGCTGATTGATTCGGCGTGCCGCCTTGATGCTATTTCAGGCACAACTCCGCCGTAGAGCTTATGCTCCTCAAGCGAGGTTGCAACAATATTTGATAATACTTTTCGTCCGTCCTCAACAACAGCGCATGCTGTTTCGTCACAAGAGGACTCAATTCCCAAAATTTTCATTTTCTGTTTCCTTTTTTATATTTTCTATATGTTGCTTTTTAACCTCTTCACTTACCTGTGTAAGCGGATATAATTTGTCATAAATTTCCGATATCGTTTTTTCGTCTAATTGTCCTACATATTTTGAGTTTTTGGCAAGCACTTTCAGTATATCATTTCTCTTTACAACAGCGGCATTATCACTTACAAGCTCTATTTTCTTAAGTTCGCATCGTTGCGAAAATGCAATAACCGAATAAACAGGATATTCCTCTTTCAAATATTCGTTTAAACACCTAATATGTAATTTATTTTGCATAATCGGGTTTAAAAATTTTTCTTTTTTAGACGGTCTGCCTTTACCTTGCGGCAAGGTTTGGGTCCACATTTTGTATTTTTCATTGCCAAAAATCCAACCGCTGTAATTTTTGCTTTCAAAAACATATATACCTTGAGAGCAAATCATAAGAACATCAATTTCCGTAGTTTCATTTTCGCCCTTTGGCAAATAAACGTTAAAAAGAAATTTTGCTCCTTGGCTTTCATATGATTTGAGTAATTTAAATATACAGTATTCGCCATAACTTCCGACATCGGTTCTCATTGTAAGAACCGGTTTTTTAGTAATTTTATAATATGTCGAATTAACGTAGCCTGCATATTTTATAACGCAAACCAATACAATTATCAACAACATAAAAAATAAAACCATCATATATTTTTATCCTTTTCAAAATTCTTAGTCATAATTACTGCGTCCTCGTCGGGGGAAGTGTAAAAATGAGGGCGGATACCGACATTTTCAAAGCCTGCTTTTTCATAAAGCCTTATTGCAGGGGTATTGCTTTTGCGCACCTCTAAAGTTATAAAATCCATCTCATTTTCAAACTCGGCAAATATAAGCCTTTGAGCTATGCCACGTCTGCGATATTCGGGCAAGACGGCAACATTTGTAACATAACCCTCACCGGAGAAAATCTGAAGTCCCATATAGCCGACTGCTTTTTCATTTTCAAGTGCAACAAGGAAATGAGAGGTATCAAGCGAAAGCTGATTTTCAAGGTCTTTTTTGCTCCACGGGTGAGCAAAGCAGGCACATTCTATTTTATAAACATCATCAAGATATTTTATATTGAATTTTTCTATACTAATCATATTACATTAATGAGCGTCAAACCACGTATTGCCGATTTTGCCGTCTGCACGAAGAAGAACCTTCATTTTGCAGGCATTTTCCATTTCCTCACACACGATTTCAAGTGCCCTTTGCGCCTCGTTTTCCGGCGATTCAACGATAAGTTCGTCGTGCACCTGAAGAATAAGACGTGATTTCATATTTTCCTTTGTAAGCCTATCGTCAACCTTAACCATTGCGATTTTGATAATATCGGCGGCGGTGCCCTGAATAGGCATATTTCTTGCAACACGCTCGCCGAATGCACGCATCATATGGTTAGACGAAGCAAGTTCGGGTAAATATCTTTTTCTGTGGAATAATGTTTCGCTAAAGCCCTTATCCTTTGCAATGTCAATCATCTTTTTCATATAATCGTCTACACCGCTGTAATGGGCAAGATAATTTTCAATATACTGCTTAGCCTCTTTATTTGAAACACCGATATCCTTTGCAAGAGAAAATGCACCGATGCCGTAAACAATGCCGAAATTAACAGCCTTTGCCCTGCTTCTCATTTGAGGGGTAACCATTTGAACAGGAAGATTAAACACCTGAGAAGCGGTAATCGTATGAATATCCTCGCCTGAATTGAATGCGTCAATCATATTTTTATCATTTGAAAGGTCAGAAAGAACACGAAGTTCAATCTGGCTGTAGTCGGCATCAACAAGCTTTTTGCCCTCGCCTGCGATAAAGAATTTACGCATTTGGCTGCCAAGCTCCGTCCTAATCGGAATATTTTGCAAATTTGGCTCAAGAGATGAAATTCTGCCCGTCCTTGTTTCAACCTGATTAAAGCGGGTATGAATCCTGCCGTCATCTGCAATAACCTTTAAAAGTCCGTCACAATAGGTGGATTTAAGCTTAGAAAGCGAGCGATATTCAAGAATTTGGCTGATTGCAGGGTGCTCGCCGACTAAGCCTTCAAGTACCTCGGCATTGGTTGAATATCCTGTTTTTGTCTTTTTCTTGCACGGTAATTTAAGCTCTTCAAAAAGTGCAACGCCAAGCTGTTTTGGAGAATTGATATTAAATTCATACCCAACACTTTCGTAAATAGAATCGGTTAAAGCCTTAATTCTTTCACCGAGCATTTTGCCGAATGACTCAATTCCGTTTTTATCAACCTCAAAGCCGACGTATTCCATCTTAGCAAGAACACGTGAAAGCGGAAGTTCAATATCTTCAAGAAGCTGCCTTTCCTGCGCATCGTCAATAAGTATATCCGTCTTTTCAAACAGTGGCTTAATTACGGAAGCAAGCTCTACATTTTCATCCTTAGTGCCGAGAGAATTAAGGAATTCAGGAATTTTAACACCGTATTCAAGGCAAAGGTGAGAAATATCGTAATTGCTGTCGCTCGGTCTTAAAAGATAGGCGCTGAGCATTAAATCGCCTTTAACGCCCTTTAATTCAACACCTAATTTGCATGCCAAACGGTGAAGTTCTTTCGTGTTAAAGCTGTATTTTTTTGCACTCTCGTCCTCAAAAAATTCACAAATAAAATCCTTGTATCCCTGCGCCTCAGGTGAAATAACAACAATTTCATTATCAAACGCAAAATACAAATCCGTCACACTGCCGTCAATGATTAAGGGATAAAAATAGACGTCAGCCCCCTTAACTCTTTCAAGCAAAGTGCCTGCATTGTCACAACTTACCAAGCTGATATTTCTCTCAGTCGTTTCCTCTTCTTCAGCCTCGGCTGCTTTATTAGGGTCAAGGTCGAATTTAGGGATAAGTGAAAAAAGTTCAAGCCTTACAAATTGAGAAACCGCCTTTTGCTCGTCCCTGCCTGAAATGACATAAGAATTGATATCCGTATCAATCGGTGCATCAACACTGATTGTGCCGAGTTTTAAAGAAAGATAAGCCTTTTCTTTATCGTTTTTAAGCTTTGCCTTAACACCCGGCTTAATGTCAAGCTCGTCAAGATTATTATAAATATTATCAAGAGTATGAAAACGTGCGATAAGGTCAAGCGCAGTTTTAGCGCCCACTCCGGCAACACCGGGAATATTATCCGACGCATCACCCTGAAGCGCCTTAACCTGAATAAGTTCCTCAGGCGTTACACCGTATTCCTCGTCAATCGCCTTTTCGTCATAAATATCGGTAACTGCCTGCCCCATTTTTGTGCGCGCAAGAAGTACCTTAACACCGCCGTGAGCAAGTTGCAACGAATCCCTGTCACCCGTTGCAATAAAACATTCGTCACCGTTTTTCCTGCATACAGCGGCAAGAGTGCCGAGAATATCGTCAGCCTCCCAGCCTTCTTTTTCAATCGTTTTAATTCCGAGATTTTTAAGCATTTCTTTAAGTACAGGCATTTGAGCACGAAGCTCGTCAGGCATACCCTTACGTCCTGCCTTATATTCATCATACATTTTATGCCTAAAAGTAGGCGCATGAACGTCAAATGCTACGGCAACTGCATCAGGCGAGCAAATATCCTCAAGCTTTAAAAGAATATTTAAAAAGCCGTAGATTGCGTTGGTATATTCTCCGTTTTTATTAGTTAATAATTTTATGCCGTAAAAAGCACGGTTTACAATACTGTTACCGTCTAAAACAAGAAGCTTCATAAACTCAGTTCCTTACATTTAAAATCATATTATTATATCATATAATTGATTGATTTACAATTAATAATGTGATATATTAATTGCAAGTAAAAATAAAAAGGTAAACAAAATGAAAATTAAAGATATTGAATTTGAAAACAATATATTTTTAGCGCCAATGGCAGGAATTGCGGACAGAGCGTTTCGTGAACTTTGCATTAACTACGGCGCAGGATACACCGTGACTGAAATGGTATCGAGCAAAGGGCTTACAATGGGCGACAAAAAAAGCAAAGAGCTTTTAACACTCGGCGAAATTGAAAATCCGGCAGGTGCTCAGATTTTCGGCGACGACCCGGAGATTATGGCGCAGGCGGCGCAAAAATGCCTTGAATTTCACCCTGATATTATTGACATAAATATGGGTTGCCCGGCTCCTAAAATCGCAATGAACGGCGGCGGTGCAAGCCTTATGAAAAATCCCAAGCTTGCGGGGGAGATAGTAAAGGCGGTAAGCGAGGCGGTCGACATTCCAGTAACAGTCAAAATGAGAAAAGGCTGGGATGATGAAAACATTACGGCGGTTGAGCTTGCGCAAATTGCAGAAAAAAACGGTGCGTCGGCAATTACCGTTCACGGAAGAACAAGAATGCAAATGTATTCGGGCAAGGTTGACTATGACATAATTGCGAAGGTGAAAAAAGCGGTTGATATCCCGGTTATTGCAAACGGCGACGTAACAGACGAGCAATCGGCGGCAATTATGCTTGAAAAGACAAACGCCGATGCTATTATGATTGGCAGGGGCGCACTCGGAAATCCGTGGATATTCAGAAGAATCAACGCATATCTCAGCGAATGCAGAGTTTTGCCTGATGTAAGCATTAACGAAAAAATGGCAGTTATGCTAAAGCATATTCAAAAAATTATTGAATACAAGGGCGAATACACCGCAATGAGAGAGGCAAGGCACCATGCGGCATATTACACAAAAGGCATACGTGGCGGTGCGGCGCTCAGAAAAGAAATAAGCACCTTTGAGCATTTTGAGCAGCTTGAGGAGCTTGCATATAAAATTGCAAAGGAAAATGAGTAATGATTTTAAAAAATTGCACCTTTTTTAACGAAAATTTTGAAAAAGAATACGGCGATATTGAAATAGAAAACGGAAAAATAAAGCAAATCGGAATCCTTGACGGCGACGGCAAAGATATGGCAGGCAAGATTATTATACCCGGTTTTATTGACGTGCATATTCACGGCTGTGCAGGCAGCGACGCATCCGACGCTGACAAGAGCGGTCTTGAAAAAATGGCAAAGGAGCTTTCAAAGCACGGTGTAACGTCATTTTGCCCAACATCAATGACACTGCCGAAAGAAAGGCTTGAAAGCATTGTTGAAACGATAAAGGAATTTAAAGAAGAAAACCACGGCGGCGCAAAGGTTATGGGAATTAACCTTGAAGGTCCGTTTATTGCAATGAGCAAAAAAGGCGCTCAAAATGCCGAATACGTAAGAGGCGGCACGATTGAGGAATTTGACGATTTATACGCAAAAAGCGGCAAGCTTGTTAAGCTTATTACCATTGCACCCGAAGCATTTGACAGTGAAAAATTTATAAAGCACGCAAAAGATTATGCAAACATTTCAATCGGTCATTCAGCAGCAAATGCAGACGAATGTAAAAAAGCTATTGACTGCGGTATAAGCCACGCAACTCACCTATTCAATGCTATGACGCCTATGGCTCACAGAGAGGCAGGTATAGCAGGCACGGTGCTTGATGATGAAAGGGTTATGTGTGAACTTATTTGCGACGGCGGTCATATTTGCCCCACTGTTTTGAGAAACGCATTTAAAATTTTAGGCGAAAACAGAGCGGTAGTTATCAGCGATTCAATGCGAGGCGCAGGGCTTGGCGAGGGAGAATTTGAACTTGGCGGTCAGGCGGTTTTCGTAAAGCCCGACGGTAAATATGCCGTTTTGGAGGACGGAACGATTGCCGCTTCAATTTCAAACATTCACACCGAATTTAAAAATCTTATTAGATTTGGAATTGATTTTAAAACAGCGCTTAAATCGTGCACAATAAATCCTGCAAAATCAATAAATGAAGATAAAAACATCGGTTCAATCGCAGTCGGAAAGTACGCCGATTTGGTTGCGCTTAATGAGAATTTAGATATAGAAGAGGTATATATTAATGGAATACTCGCTTAACATTGCGCTTATTGAGCCTGAAATTCCGCAAAACACGGGCAACATTGCAAGAACGTGTGCGGCAACGGGCGCAAGGCTTCATCTTGTAGGTCCTATGGGCTTTACCATTACCGACAAGCAGGTTAAAAGAGCAGGTCTTGACTATTGGGACAAGCTCGACATAACCTTTTATGACAGTCAAGAGGAATTTTTTGAAAAAAACAAGGGCGCAGATTTTTATTATTTTTCAACTAAGGCTGAAATTGCACATTCGGATATGGAATATAAAAATAATGCTTTTCTCGTTTTCGGCAAAGAAACCAAAGGCCTTCCGGAGGAACTTTTAAAGGCAAATCACGACAGTTGCGTAAGGCTTCCTATGAGGGGAATTATCAGAAGTCTTAACCTTTCAAACGCCGTTGCAATCGGCACTTATGAAGTTTTAAGGCAGTGGGGATATCCGGCATTGAGCCAAAAGGGAAAGCTTACAAAATATGATTGGTAATCTTGCAACGAAAAAATTACTGTGATAAAATAAAAATATCTTGAATATAAGGAGTTTTTCAAATGAGTGAAGAAAAGAAATCAAAAGGCGGAGTATGGCAGTTTATTAAATTTGCGCTTTTCTCGGCGTCTGCAGGTATTATTCAGATATTGAGTTTTACTCTTATGAGCGAAGTAATCATCAAGCTTCCTGCGCTTCAAAATCTTATGGACACAAATGCAACCTTTGCAAAAATTATGCAAAACGAATACGGCCCTATGTACCTTATTGCGCTTCTTCTTTCAGTAATTTGGAATTTCACCTTTAACCGTAAATTCACATTTAAGTCTGCTAATAATGTGCCTGTTGCAATGCTCAAGGTGCTTGCGTTTTATTGCGTATTCACTCCCGTTTCAACGCTTTTGGGCAATCACTTCACGGCAAAATTTGCAGACGTTGCCGCTATCAACTACATAGTTTTGGGCTGCACAATGGCTTGCAATATGATAACGGAATTTCTTTACGACAAGTTCGTTGTATTCAGAGGAAGCGAAAACACAGCGGTTAAAAGCAAATGATGTAAGCTATTATCAATATTAAAGGTCACGGATGTGAAAATATTAAAAAAATAATATAAATAATAAAGCCACGAGGTTCGATTATGGAAGATAAAATTGTCAGATACACTTTAAGAGTAGATAGGCTTTTATTTAAAAAATTCAGATATATTGCCGAGAGCGAGGGTCGCTCTGCCAACAAGGAAATTGAGCAATATCTTAAAAAGAGAGTTGCAGAATTTGAAAAAGAAAACGGCAAAATCGAAACAGAGGATAAATAAAATTTTGATATCATTAAAAAAGCGGATTGAACTTAATGTTCAATCCGCTTATCTTTGCGTTTATTTTGATAAAATTCCATTAGGGGTCCCCGAAAAGCGCAAGCTTTTTGGGGAG
>OGKA01001083.1_pt1 | contig 24550 bp, 23 predicted proteins | sample 1572211 | NCBI WGS metagenome assembly OGKA01 (sample SAMEA2582125, study PRJEB24529) | metagenome | biome: Human gut stool | place: China | collected 2011 | reverse complement strand
CCTCCCAGGGTCATACAGAACATAGTGAAATGGCCCATTGATTCCTTTATTTTCTTCAATGTGGCCAAGATGCTGGAGATGTCCGGCGTGTTCCGGGTGGTCAGAGGAAGCAGGGCAGCCGTACAGCGGTAGCGGGAAGATTAAAAGTTATTTATTTAACGGGTGAAGCATTTAACGAGAGCAGAGAGGGACAGACACTGGTTGTCCCTCTCTGTTTACAGCAAAATGCCCTCGGGATTCAGGTATGAACCTGTCCCGGGGGCATTTTGCTGTCAGGTGGTCCGGGCAGGTCAGAACAGTCCCTGAGAATTGCCGGTTTGTCCTGTTAATTTTGCGACGGGCTGTTTTGCAAAAAGTACACCGGCTCTGTTGATTCCCCTGTATGGCTGTGCTATGATTGGGGCTGCAAAAATGAGATGAGAGCAGTTTAGAGGAGGAATCATGCCATGGCAGTTCATGTAATCGACGAAGCCAACCGTTGTCTTCAGTGTAAGAAACCCATGTGTCAGCAGGGATGCCCAATCCACACCCCCATACCAGCCATGATTAAGGCCCTGAAAGAGGGGGGACTGGAGGAGGCAGGTGCCATGCTGTTTTCCAACAACCCCATGTCACTGGTGTGTTCCCTTGTATGCAATCATGAGCGGCAGTGCGAGGGCCACTGTGTCCTGGGAAGGAAGGGGCAGCCGGTTCATGTGAGCAGCATAGAGAATTATATATCGGACACATGCCTGGAGCGTATTGACGTCCAGTGCCAGCCAAAGAACGGGAAAAAGGTGGCTGTTATCGGGGCAGGGCCTGCGGGTATCACAATCGCCATCCTTCTGACAAAGAAGGGGTACAGTGTAACCATCTTTGACTCCAGGGACAAGATTGGCGGCGTACTGCAGTACGGCATACCGGAATTCCGTCTGCCCAAGTCCATTGTCCAGGCAGAAGTAGATAAGCTGAAAAAATTGGGCGTAGATTTTGAAACCGATATGGTTATTGGCAAGATTTTGACCATCCCGGAACTTTTAGAAGACGGCTATGAAACCGTTTTTGTAGCCAGCGGCGCCGGTCTGCCGATGTTCATGAATATCCCTGGGGAAGGATTGGTCGGCGTGTACTCTGCCAACGAATACCTGACCCGGATTAACCTGATGAAGGCCTACGACCCGGACAGCATGACCCCGGTATTAAAGAGCAAGAAAGCGGCCGTTATCGGCGGCGGTAACGTAGCTATGGATGCGGCCCGCTGTGCCAAGCGTCTGGGTTCCGACGTACATATCGTCTACCGCCGGAGCGAGGCAGAACTTCCTGCCCGGCTGGAAGAAATTCACCACGCCAAGGAAGAAGGTATCGTGTTCGATTTCCTCACAGCCCCCATCTCCATTCTGGGAGATGAAAACGGCCGGGTGAAATCCCTGACCTGCCAGAAGATGGAACTGGGTGAACCAGATGCGTCCGGACGCCGTCGTCCTGTTCCCATTCCCGGCAGCGAATACGAACTGGACTGCGACATGGTCATTATGGCCCTGGGCACCCGCCCCAACCCCATGAGCAGTGAAGGCACACCGGATCTAGCACACACCAAAAAAGGCTGTGTGGCTGCCGATCCTGAAACGGGCGCTACGAATATTCCTGGCGTCTATGCCGGCGGCGATGCTGCTACCGGTGCCGCTACCGTGATTCTCGCTATGGGCGCCGGCAAACGGGCCGCCCATGCCATGGCCGATTATATGCTGAATAAAAAGTAAAACAACCTTATACAACCCAATACAACCTAGGGAAAACCCCGGCTTCTCTCATAGAGAAGTCGGGGTTTTCATTGCGTCCATGCCCAATTGAATAAGGCGGCTGGCTTGATCCGCCATAAAAAGAGGAATGTTGAGCAAATTTCCATCCAACCTAAGGTTGTTTAAAGAAAAACGGACTTTCAATTTTGTTTCTTTGGGATACTGTTCTTCATACTTTTTCAAGTTGCGGCTTTCCACATTGGTGCCTGCCTTCACCTCCATGGGGATAATCTCATTTTTCCACTGGATCAAAAAATCCACTTCATAGGACGGGTTGTTCCGTGCCCAATAGCGGGGCAACCTATCAAATTGAGGCAACAAAGACTGGAGCACAAAATTTTCCGTAAGTGCTCCTTTAAATTCCGTAAAAAGCCGCTCTCCTTCTGCAAACACAGAGGGTTCCAGCCCCGACAAGCGGCGTAGCAGGCCCACATCGGAAAGATAAATCTTAAAGGCGCTCAGATCATCATAGGCAGATAGCGGTAACCCTGGAGCTTTTGACCGGTAGATCTTATAGACTACCTGAGAATGGCTGAGCCATTGCAAGGCATCTTCGTATTCCCGTGCTCTGGCGCCCTCTTTCACGGCACTGTAGAGGAATTTCTTGTTTTCCCTGGCCAATTGGGAAGGCAGAGATTGCCATACCAGAGAAATTTTAGGATATTCCTTGGTGTCCGGATGCTTGGCAAAATCCCGTTCATAGGCCGTTAAAATATTAAGAAGTGTTGTCTGGATTTGCGCAGGGGATTGGGTTTGTATCCATTGCTTTACCACTTCTGGCATACCGCCGGTAACGAGATACGTTTTTAGCTTTTCCACCAATGGTGTAAAAAACGGAGTAGGAATCTCTTCCAATTCTTGTGTTTCCAAATAGTCCGCATAGGATTCCATACCCAGGGCACGGAGAAATTCCAAAAAGGTCATGGGATAGATCGTTATAAAATCCACCTGTCCCACGGGGAAAGAAGACGGTCTGGCCAGTGCAACGCCCAGCAAAGACCCTGCACACGCGACATGGTATTCTGGAGCATTTTCTTTAAAATATTTCAGGGAATTCAGCGCTTCCGGCGCATTTTGTATCTCGTCCAGGATAAGCAGCGTCTCTCCGGGCACAATTTTTTGCTGCTTGGCAATAGCCAGGTTAGGAAGAAGCCACTCAATTTTCTTTGTAGCCCGGAAAAATTCTGCCAGCTCCGGTTCCTCGTCAAAGTTAATATAGCATACGTTTTTGTATTCCCGTTTCCCAAATTCCTTTAGGAGCCAGGTCTTTCCAACCTGCCGTGCGCCCTTTAGAAATAATGGCTTGCGGTAAGGGGAGTGTTTCCATTCCCGTAAAGATTGCAGCGCATTTCGTTCCATATACCCACCGCCTTATATATAAAAGTGTGATTTCTTACACATAACTATATATAAAAGTGTGATTTTTTGCCAGTAATTATTGATATTTTCGTGTGGTTCCTCACATTTTTATAGATTCCGTAAAAGATAGGGGTACGAGCCATGGCAACTCGTACCCCTATCAAATTCATCTTTTTTTATCCCATATTGGGATTCCAACTGCTGCCGCTGCGCTCAATGGGATGGGCATGGCTGAAGGGAGCCCCACACTGGGGACATCCGGACTCGGCACAGTCATCGCAATACGTGGCACCGCAATCCCCGCACTCGTACAAAACTTCACTCTTTTCCGGATTGGTCTCTGCCCGGCAAAGCCCGCAGTCCTCCATTTTTATGTCAGCAGCTACTTTGACAGCGTCTCTATTGGCATCCTTCTGAACTTCTCCCTGTTCTTCATACTCAGGGAAGACAATAGAGTTTTCTTTAAAGATATGAACAAACAAATCTTCAAACAACGTTTGCATTTCACTGTAGGTTCTCTTAAAAGTAGGGCAGGCATCCTCAGGTGGCGTAAATTGATCGGTTACCCGCTGCATCTCTTTGATCAGGTCTCCGGCGTTGGTATGCTCTTCTTCCAGCTCCCGCACAAGGCGCAATATATCCCTGGTAGGATTGGGATGGCTCCGCATCAGGGGAAACACTTTCTTTTCTTCCTTTGCAAAATGCTCTTCCAATTCCCCCTTCAGCAATGTAAACAAATGGTGCAATCTGGTAAGCAATTCCCCATGGTGCTCATAATGCACCAGCAAGATCTTATTTAAATCGGTTTCGATCCCGCCCATAAGCTGCCGATCGGTAACATGGTGGGTTTGTTCCAGATCTTCCAGCATCGCTGGAATACTCAGCTTTTTAAAGTCCTCCAACGATGCATGGGCCCCTGCATTGCTCGGCTTATGGCTATTGATATAGGCCATTAGCTCCTTGAGCAGGGTATCCACATTGATGTCTTTCCCTTGCACTGCTTCTTCCATCGGGATGTTCCCACCACAGCAGTAATCCAAATGCAATTCATTAAAGAAAGGGATGGCCTGCGGATAGTCCCGCACCACGTCCGCCAGTGTCGTTTGTTTCGTGATCATTGTCATTTCCTCCTTATCGCACTCTGTAGGAAAACTGTATCCTTACCTGGATTGTACAAAACAAGGAGAAACTATTCCGGTATTATAACAACATTTTAAACGTAACGTCACTTTTTCCCCCTCTTAGCACGGAGAAAATCTCTTCTGCCCACTCAAAATAGGACAAACAGAAAAGGCTTCTACAGGTCCTTTGTCGAGAAATATCGCTTGATTGCAAAAGGCACGGCAAAATTTAGCATAAGGATGCGGATAAGCTGGTACGTAAGAATCATGGCCACATCCTGTCCCATTTCCATACCAGCAAGGCACATTTCTGCAATGCCTCCAGGCGCCACAGCAAGAAAGGATCCTATAGCAGAATAGCCGTAACATCGTGAAATGATAACAGCTACAATGGAACTCATCCCCACCATAAGAAGTGATCCAATCAAGATATTTGGCACAAGGCACTTGGTCCGAAGGAGCTTTTCCCGGTCAAGCAGTGTCCCGATATAAAGGCCTATACTGATCTGTGCAAAAGCCATAACAGGCGGCGGAACAGGCGGAAGGTTTCCCCGCAGTGCTGCGCAGAGGGCCGTAAGGAGGATAGGCCCCAGGAGATTTCCTGTCGGTAAGTGAATTTTTCGGGCGGAAAGCTGCCCCAATACAGCAAGGGGCAGTACAATAAGCCAACCTGTCTCAAAAAGTGTCATCCCATCCGTGACAAGGCCTGTCACAAGGTCCGGAGCCACTGTTTTTTTCATGATGCCGCCAAAGAGATTGACGGCCAGAAAGGGTACGCTCACTTCCACCACAAAAAGGCGCAGACACTGCGCGACGACAACAACATTTTCATCGGCATCCCGATAGTCTTCCATCAGGAGCGTCATCTGCGTAAGCCCGCCGGGAAGACACCCCATAACGCAGCTGAGAAAATTGGCAAAAGTGTGGCGCGCCATATAAAGTGCAACACAAAGCGATACAAAGAGCGTACTGAGAGAGGCCCCCAGAACGCCTGAAAACTCTGCTCCCATGCGGAAGATCGTATCCGTCGTGCAGTGGGACCCGATTCCATATCCGGCAATGCCCAGCATGGCGTTACGAAGTTGCAAGGACCCTGTAAAATGAGGTTCATAAAACGTTTTGCAGCAAAATGCAGCAAAAATACCACCGAGCATATAAGGAATGGGAATCCCCACATGGCGCAGCAAAAAACCCATGAGCGCAGCCAGTATAAAGACAATGCCCCTAAGCATAAAAAGTCTCCTTCCACGTAGTATACTGCTCTTCAGCTGCCAATAAATTTATCTCTTACCGTATAGGTACATACCGCACTTGGCAAATGGAGAAAAGTCTGTAAAACCATTACCTCCGATAACGGCAGTAAATTTGCTGAACTCGCTGAGCTGGAAGATATAGACTTGCTGATCTATTTTTTCCCCCTCTTGGCACGGCTCCCGCTTAGGATTTCTTCTGCCCACTCAAAATAGGGTAAATGGAAAAAGTACAGGTTGTTTCCTACAAAATAAGCATCCTGCAATTCACTGAAGCGACCAGGTTGGTAGCCATACGGGGATGTATTTTCCAGAACCTCGTCGTCCTGCGTAGAGGCTGCCCGCACAAATTTCCGCATAGCCGTCAGGGTATAAGTATCGGTCATCTCCAGCAAGATAGCTTTTGCCTTATCCCACTGTCCCAGGGAGAAATACAACACGCTAAGTGGCAACTGGAAAAATGCTGAATCTTTCTCGTCCTTATTCTGCCCTACAAATTTTCTGGCATGAAGTTCATCTTCCAGCCATGCATACATTGGCATCATCTCAAACCGAATCCCCTGGTTATCCCCAGGGTTCAGCTTTAACATCTCCTGCGCCTGCTGCAGAGCCATCTTCATCATGCCGCAGCGCTTTAGAAGCTCCATTCTGGTTTGCAATAAGCGCATGTAAGGACGGGTCTCCAATACGCCCCAGAAATGACCCATGGAATCCCGGTAGGTCCCATCCTCTTTTAAGATGCTCTTCGCTTTTGCAATAAGTGCATCCAGTTCCACCAAAAGTTGGGCTGTCTTCAAACGTTTTGTAAACAAAAGCTCCGCAGCAGCATCGATATTGTTAGGTTCTAGTTCCAGCGCCTTCTGCAGATACTCTATTTCTTTTTTCTTTGTTTTCGCTTCAGAAGCCAATTCCAAAAAGTCATCCGCTGTGGTTGCATTTTTTTCTGTGAGTGTTACTTTGGGCATAGCATTATGCAGCTGCATAAATTCTTGTATCAGTTTGTCCATCTCTTCGTCAGAAGGAACCTCTCCATGGGTTTTCTCACTGATGTACTTATGCATTTCTTTTATTACGCGTTCCGTCTCCCGTGACATAGTCCGCCTCCTTGCTTTGCAGCAGTTTAATTTTTATTCCGTCCTTTGTATTGTACACAATTCTTGCTTTTTGCGCAAAAATTAACTGTTACCTTATTTACTGTAAAAATGTCATAATTGTAAAATTTCACTCTACCATGTATAATGGAAGCGTTAGAAGTATCCTGTACGACTGCGATCAATTGCAACAAAAATCGGCAAGCATACTGCCACACAAGGAGGACAAAGAACATGGTTTTAAAGAAAGTATTTGCGGCAGGGATCTTATGTATGGTTACACTGGGTATTGCAGCCTGTGGCGGAGGCGGTGCAGTTCCTGGCTCTCCACAAGATAACAAAAAAGCGTCCGGTGAGGGAACCGTGATGTTGTATTCTTCCATGCAGGAAGACCAACTGAACGCAATTAAGCAAGCCTTTGAGAAAAAATATCCCAATATCAAGCTGGATTATTACTTTGCCGGAACCGGAAAGGTTATTACCAAGATCGCTACCGAAGCCAAAAATGGACAGGTTGCCGCAGATGTCATTTGGGTAGGAGATCCTGCCGACTATATTGGGTTTAAAAAATTAGGAATTCTTGAAAAATATGATTCCCCGGAAGCAGCAGCCATTGATAAAAGCTTCATTGATCCGGAAGGATACTATACCGGTGCGCGGATGATGAATATGGGGATTGCCTACAATACAACCAAAGTCTCTAAAGAAGAAGCGCCTAAAAACTGGAATTACCTGCTGGATCCCAAATGGAAAGGCCAGATTGTTATGACGGATCCCGGTACTGCCGGTACTACCAAGTACGCTGTCGGAGCACTGATGGAAAGCAGCCAGTATGGGAAAGCCTATTTTGAAAAATTAAAGGCAAACGGGACTGAATTGCAATCCGGAACGACGGCAACTCATAATCAGATCGCTGCCGGTGCCTATAAAGTCGGTATGTGTCTGGACTATGTGACCAATAATCTGAAATCTAAGGGCTCTACCATTGAGTTCGTGTATCCGGAAAAAGACATCGTTTCCATCTTCAGTCCGATCGCGCTGGTAAAAGGTGCCAAAAATCAACAGAACGGAAAACTGCTGTATGACTTCATTCTGTCCAAGGAAGGCCAGGAAGTTTTGGTTGCCAACAACCTGCTGTCCGTCCGGAAAGACGTCGCTCAAAAAGGCGAAAATGCAGCTGAGATTGGAAAACGCGCACTCAAAGTTGATTTGGCAAAACTGGCGGAAAACGCCCAAAACGTTCTCAAAGAATTCGATGCTATCTTTAAAAACAAATAATATGACGCAGCAACGCAAGCAATAAGAGAAACTACTTGTATGGATGGTGAAGGGAGCTTGATTGCTTGCCTTCACCATTTTTTGGAGGTGTATGTATGGCCGATGTGCGGTTTGAAGACATTACATTCCACTATGGGGATAAGTGCATCCTGGATCACTTTTCTCTTACGGTGGAAGAAAGCCAGATTTTGTGTCTGGTGGGCCCGTCCGGATGTGGAAAAACCACGTTAGTCCGTTGCCTGTTGGGATTTAACAAACCAGAAACTGGTTCCATTTGGGTCGGTGATCGTTGTATGTTTGATGCTAAAAGGGGGATTGATATATCTCCTGAACGCCGCCATATAGGGGTTGTATTCCAGGATTACGCCGTATGGCCCCACATGACGGTTTTGGAAAACGTTCTATATCCTATGAAAAAGCTACGCATGAACAAAGAAGAAATGAAGCAGCGTGCCCACCATGCGCTGGAACAAGTTCGTATGCTCGGCTACGAGAATCATCTGCCCAGCCAGCTTTCCGGAGGACAGCAGCAGCGGGTGGCGATAGCAAGAGCGTTAGTCAGCAGCGATGATGTGATCATCATGGACGAACCCATTACCAACCTGGATGCCAAACTGCGGGAAGAAATGCTGCAGGAGATCCGGGTAATCCAGCACGATATTGGCACGACAATCCTGTATATCACTCATGACCAGGAAGCTGCTCTGCAGCTTTGTGACAAAATGGCCATTATGGATTACAGCGGCAAGCTGTGCCAGCTGGGAGCCGATGAAGACATCATTCTGCGCCCCGCAAACCGATTTGTATTTGAGTTTATGCCTTTGGTACAGGAAAATGGGCAGACTTACATTGACGTCGGGGCGAAATTTCCTTACAACGATGTGCCTGAAACCATCTTCCAAGACGGCAAAAAAATGGAACTTGCTGTACGCTCCAACGATGTGGCGTTTGACGATGCATCCCCGGTACGAGCCATTGTGGAAAATGAAGTATTTCTTGGCAGTGAATACTCATATTTCCTGAAATTAGGCAACAAGGAACTCCGCGTCCAAATGAACCCGCAGGAAGTAATGGAGCGGGGTAACTTGGCCGCTGGTACGGAAGTCGGTCTGCGTTTTTTGCAGCCAAGATTCTATGAAGCCAGAGAGGCGGCGAAACTATGAAACTAAGAAAAGCAAGTCCAACCTCCGACCTGGCCAGGCTGGATGGAGATACGTTTGGCCTGGACAAGGCAATGACACTTATCAGTTTTGTCCTGCTATTTGTCATTGTTTTTATCCCGATCTTCATGATCGTGTATAATGCATTTTTCTTTAATGGTCAATTTGACATTGCAATGTTTAAAGAAGTTGTCTTTAGCGCCGATAACATCAGTGCTATGACAAATACCGTTATTATCGGGCTGGCGGTCACCGTATTCGGAACCATTGTAGGCCTCTTTTACGCCTGGTTACTGGGGCGCAGCGATATCCCCTGCAAGGGACTGATGAGAGCCTTATTTATGATCCCTTACATGTTCCCGCCTTTCTTCGGCGCTATGGCCTGGGATATGCTGTTATCCGGGCGGGGCGGTTATATTAACACTTGGCTGATGAATACCTTCGGATTCCAGACCTCTGTATTTAATATCAATTCCCTGGGTGGTATCATCTTTGTAGAGGTTTCTTATTATTTCCCGTTTGTTTTCATGCAGGTGGTATCTGCTTTGGAGCGCATGGATCCCACGCTGGAAGAATCCGCCCGGATCGCCGGAGCCAGTCAGGGCACAGTCATCAGAAAGATTACCATTCCGCTGGTTACACCTGCTATTTCCGCCGGAGCTCTGCTGATTTTGATTTCCTCACTGGCACATTTTGGCGTACCTGCCATTTTAGGCTTCTCTAAACAAATTTATACCCTCCCGACAGTTATTTATGCACTGATCGACAGGGCTGGCGGTAGTTTTGAAGGGATTCGGCAGGGGGCTGCACTTTCCATTCTGCTGGTCTTTGTTGTTACCATGGCCTTGATTTTGCAAAAAATTGTCCTAAGCTCCGGGTCCTACGATATTATTAAAGGTAAGAGCATGCGGCCTACGCTGATCAAACTACGGGGAGCTAAATACCCGCTCCTGATTTTGTCCATTCTTACACTAGTCGTTATTGTACTGGTACCGCTGCTTATGATTTTCCTGGAAGGTCTGGTAAAAGCCTATGGATTGCCGTTAATTCCAGAAAACTTTACACTGGATAACTTTAAAAATATCGCATCCAGCAAGGCCACCATGGATGCCATCAAGAATTCTTTGGGGCTATCCATTTCCGCTGGAATTCTCTGTATGTTCCTAGGCGTTATGATTGCCTATGTAGTCATTAAAATTAAACCCAAAGGAAAAGAAATTCTGGAAATGCTGTCCGTACTTCCCTATTCTATCCCAGGAACCGTACTGGCTATTGGTGTTATTTTAGCCTGGTCGGGATCTATCTTTGATATCAGTCTCTATAATACCATCTGGATCATCCTGGTCGCCTACTTGGCACGCTACTTATCCTTCTCCATGAAAAGCGCTTCTGCTTCCTTGCAGCAGGTGCATCCCTCTTTGGAGGAAGCAGCCCGGGCTTGCGGGGCTTCCCACACAGAATCATTAAAGGATATCACGCTTCCACTCATCCGTCCTGCCATGGTTGCTGGTTTCTTCTTGATTTTCCTGCCATCCATGCGGGAATTGACCACTTCCATTCTGCTGTATGGTCCCTATACGAGAACGCTGGGCGTACAGATTTTTGCACTGCGTGACAGCGGACAGATTCCCCAGGCATCGGCGCTGGCAGCTATTGCTATTATGATCATCATTGTTTGCAACTATATTGTGACTCAGATTACCAAGGATAGAAAGGGTGTGTAATTCGTGGCAGATCAAATTGTATTACGACATGTGACCAAGCGTTTTACCACCAAAACATTGGGAACGGTAACCGCAGTCAATGATTTCAATCTAACTATACACGAGGGGGAATGTTTCTCCTTTTTAGGACCTTCCGGCTGTGGAAAAACCACAACCTTACGCATGATCGCTGGTTTCGAAGATTTATCAGAGGGCGAAATCGAGCTATGCGGACGGATTGTTTCCAGTAAAGCCAAGAACTTGTATATTCCCCCGGAAGAACGGGGCCTGGGCATGGTATTTCAGGCTTTTGCGGTATGGCCTCACATGAATATTTTTGAAAATGTTGCCTTTCCACTGCAAATCAAAAAAGTACCCAAAGATGAAATCGTGAAACGCGTTAAAGAAGCCCTGCATCACACCAGTTTAGATGGTATGGAAGAGGTATACCCGTCTGATCTATCCGGCGGACAGCAGCAACGGATTGCCCTGGCCAGAGCCATCGTAACCAACCCTAAAGTCATGTTGCTGGATGAACCGCTGTCCAACCTGGACCCGAAGCTTCGGGAAAGTATGCGGTTTGAAATCAAAGCGTTGCAGCGCAAGTTTGGTTTTACGGTTATCTTTGTAACCCATGACCAATCGGAAGCTATGGCCATTTCTGATCGCATGATGGTCTGCGATATGGGGAATATCCAGCAGACTGATACCCCATCCAACCTCTATAACAAACCTTGCAACCGTTTTGTACACAGCTTTTTGGGACAATCCACGTTCCTCCATGTATTCCAGGATCATGGCCAGGTGTATGCCAAAGGAGACACCCAGCAGGCGCTTCCTATTCCCATCCCTGAAACAGCAGAAAAAGAGATGGTTATCGCTACCCGCCCCAACATGATTGACTTAAACCGGGACCACGGGTACAAGACAAAAATTTTCAGCCGGGTATTCCTCACGGACTCCACTGTCTATCTAGTGCCGGTGGGAGATCAACTATTAAAGGTACAGACACCCCATCGGATCACTTTCGCCAAAGGGGAGACATGCTACGTGGACATGAAACACGTCATGTGGTATCCAGAAGACGACACTGCGACAGACGCAGAGCGGCAAAAAAGGCAATTAGTATAACTGCAATCCAAATAATGAACCACCCGCCTACCTAGCGGGTGGTTTTTCCTTTTCGGTTCCCGCCACTATGGCAGGGTTTTCAATTAACCAAAGAACAGGGTACGAGTCATAGTAACTCATACCCTGCCTACTCATCTTACTTTTTCCCGTTCTTAGCACGGGGTGCTTTCAAAACTTTCTCCACTTCATACTTAGACTACAGATACACGTCTCCCACCAGGTACAGTACAGCCTTGCCTTTGAGTACCACGCGGTCGCCTTTTACTTCGCACAACAGTTCCCCGCCGCGGGCAGATGCCTGATAGGCACGAATGGCAGTCTTGCCCAGCCGCTCTCCCCAATAAGGAGCCAGCATACAGTGGGCCGAACCGGTAACAGGATCTTCATTGACTTTCAAATTAGGCGCAAAATAGCGGGACACGCAGTCGTACTCTTTCCCAGGGGCCGTCACCGTAACACCATGGGGATCCAGCTGGGCAACCTTGGCAAAATCAGGCGTCATCTTCCGGACAACCTGCTCGTCGCCATACACCAAGAGCAGCCGGTCATCCACGTAAGCCTTTTCCGGAGCCATGCCAAAGGCTTCCGTCATCAGCGGAGTAATCGGCACTTCCTTGTGAGAAAGGGCCGGGAAATCCATGACGAGATAGTCGTTGTCCCTCCGGACAAAAAGATCGCCGCTTAGGGTATGAAATACGGTTTGTTCCGCATTCGGTTCGTAGTACCGGAACAATACATAGGACGTTCCCAAGGTTGCATGACCGCACAGTTCAATTTCCCCACCAGGGGTGAACCACCGGAGATTATACCCATCTGCTTTCTTCACAGTAAACGCCGTCTCGGAAAAATTATTTTCCTTTGCCATACTGCGCATCGTCTCATCCGGCAGCCACGCATCCAGTACGCACACCGCCGCCTGATTGCCGTGAAAAATCTGGTCCGTAAACGCATCCACTACATATTGTTTCATTTTTCCTACCTTCTTGTCCGCCTGCTTAAAACTGCACCGCCACATCCAGCGCATGAATCTTACCATGTTTTTCTTTATTGAGAATAACTGCTTTTCCCTCTGCTAATGAAGGAAATACGCACAGACACGCATCACTGGGGGCCTGTGCTTTCAGAAAAGCGGCATCAAATTCCAGGAGTTTTTCTCCTTTTTTGACCACCTGTCCTGGTTTCACAAAGACAGTAAAGCCTTTTCCCTGGAGTTTCACCGTGTCAATTCCTATGTGTAGAAGATATTCCACCCCGTCCCGGGTGGTCAGCCCCATGGCATGTTTGGTATCCATCACCGCATCCACCGTGCTGTCTTCTGGTGCCAGCACTGCACCATCCTCCGGTATCACAAAAAAGCCGTCTCCCATCATCTTGCCGGCAAAGACCGGATCCGGCGCCTCTGTAATGGGACAAAGAACCCCGGTAAAAGGCGAGGCAAAGTTTCGTTTTTCTTCTGGCTGCATTCCCACAGCTCCTTCCTGCATTTTTTGTAAAACAACCCTAAAACAAACTTTGTGCAACTAAAGTTGTTTTATTGATAAAGGTCCGCTATTCCCAGCAGCATAGCGCCTTCTTTGTGTGCCCGCTCTATAACGGATGGGGTATATCCAGAACGGCTGAAAAAGAGAAAATGCCGTTTGGTCACCTGAGGAAAAGCAGACGCTGCCTGCACCAGATCATTATATTCCTCCATGGGCATGGGCCGGCTGCGGTATTTGCATTCGCAAAAGAGACCTTCTGTACCAGTACGATCTAACGCCAAAATATCTACATCATCCTGCTGCCTGAGAATGGGATTATTCCCCCACCATTTCCCCAGCTGCGCCGGAATAAAAGGAAGCTCTCCCCGCTTAGCCTGTCGTACAAGATACTGCTGGCAGATTGTTTCGAACACACTCCCCATATAGTCCGGGAGCCGGGCCATAATCTCCCTGGCGGCAGCTTGCTCCCCTAACAGCAGATTATAGTTTTCCCGGGTAAAGACAAAGCGATACCAGAATGTATAGAAGAAATCCGTAAGTACATAAATACCTTTTTTACTTTTTGCAGGCTCTACACACGGAACCAACCGTTGTACCAAGCGCATTGTTTGCAGCACCTGCAGGTATTTACTGCATTTTTCCCGGCTTTCCTGGATCCTGCCTCCGATTCGGCTGACCGTATTGGCTCCATTGGCAATGGCTTCTAAAATACTATTATATATCCCCGGTTCCCGCAATTCCATGTGGAGCAGCATCTGCGGCTCATCATGTAGGAATGCATTGGGCGACAAAATCTTAGCTGCCAGATTTTCTTCCAGCGAAAGATTTTCCTGAAACGTTTGTAAGTAGCGGGGAATCCCTCCCAAAATTCCATAGGCAAGCAATTGATCTTCCCGGGACCAATGGGAAAAAAAGCCTGCCGCTTCATAATAATCAAAGGGTAGAACCTCCATCTGTCCCGTGATACGCCCATATAACGGACTCTTGTACCCCATGATCTCATTCACCATAAAACTGACGCTGGACCCACACAAAACCAAGAAAATATTCTTGCGCTGCCAGCTATGATCAATCACATGCTGAAAAATGCTTTTGATAGAAGGATTCTGCCCTGCCAGAAACGGGAACTCATCAATGAGCAGTACAATTTTTTCGTTTTGTTTTTCCTGCCCTGAAATAAAATCCAGTGCCTTTTCCCAGCTCTCAAAAGGACTGAGAAAACTGCCTATAAAAAATGACTGTATTTGTTCGGAAAAGTCCCGTAAGTTTAAAGCATCATTTTTTTCCTGGGCTGAGAAAAAAATACAGCGGTGCCGCTTGGCAAATTCCTGAAGAATTGTTGTCTTCCCCACACGGCGCCGGCCATAGATCACCAGGAACTGAAAGTCTTCTGTTTGGTAGCATTGTTCCAATACCTGCATTTCCTGCTCTATTCCAATCACCGGACTCCCCTCCTTTCAATATACTTTAGAGTAGTATACTCATAAGTATTATACTCTAAAGTATATTATTCTACAAGTTGCAAATTAGAAATATCGTACCACCATTATACAACCGTTGTATTAACTTTATAGATAATAAAAAACGGCCGCCTATTGGCGACCGTAATTTGCAGTTGGTGGGATTATGCGGATTCGAACCGTAGACCTCATCGATGTGAGCGATGCGCTCTAACCAACTGAGCTATAATCCCGACGTTAAATATTATACCCCTTTATCCGTAAAGATGCAAGGCCCTTTTTAGCCAAGGAGCCCGGCTCCCACGGCCGCTACCAATAGGCCTGGTAGCATATTTCCTACCCGGATTTTTGTAAGACCGGCCATATTCATCCCGATGGCCAGGATCATAAGACCCCCGCTGGCAGAAATCTCCTGGAGCACCGCATCATTCACATAAGGCCCCAACAGCCCTGCCAAAAGGGTCATCGTTCCCTGATACAGCAGCACCGGCAGGGCAGCAAAGGCTACCCCAATTCCCATATTCGCCGCATACATAATCGCCGTCAGGCCGTCAATCATAGCTTTGGTATAAAGGATAGTGGGATCTCCGGTAAGCCCATCCTGGATGGCGCCCACAATGGCCATGGCGCCTACACAATAAATCAGGCTGGCCGCCAAAAAGCCTTTGGTAAAGGGCTGCTTGGTCACGTCATCCCCGACGCCTCGCTCCACCTTGTGGGCAAGCCAGCCGCCGGCCTGTTCCATCTTCCCTTCCAGGTTAAGCGCTTCCCCCACAAGGGAGCCCATTACCAAACTGGCAATGGTTACAAGGATATGCTGCCCTTTCAGTGCCATTTGCAGCCCCAGCAGGATGACACACAGCGCTAGGCAGTAAAGAACGGTTTCCTGGTATTTTTTCTGGATGCCCCGGCCTATAAAGACACCCAGGGCCCCGCAGCCAGCAATCGTAACGGCGTTCACAATGGTTCCGATTCCACTCATAACCCCTTACACCGTAAAAGCCCCTGGGGCTTTTTTTCCTTTCTGTGCTTTTTTTTGCTCTTGTTCCAAAAGCTCTGCCAGTCGTTCCAGATCCTCTGCATTGTAATACGAAATTACAATCTTCCCGCCGGGTTTTGCCGCATCGGGTTCAATCCGCACTTTTGTCGCTAAATATTCGGTTAACCGTTCCTGAAAGTCCTTTTCATAAAGAGAAATTTCCTGCGTTTCCGCTGTTTTCTTCTTTTTATCCCGCTTATGGTTGACTTTCAGCAGGGTCTTTTCCGTTTTGGTCAGCACATGAAAGTCAATCCCCTGTTTAGACGCTTTCACCGCCTCTTCAATAATCCGAGCCGACCAGTGTTCCCGCAGCGCCAGCCGTGCCAAACGGATCACCGTTTCCGGCCGTTTCAGGCTCAAAAGGGGCCGCACCTGTCCCACGCTGAGCCTGCGTTCCGCCACCATATCGGCTACTTCCAAGGGCAATTGGAGCAGGCGCAGGGCGTTTGCCACGTAGGCACGGCTTTTGCCCAATTTTTGAGCGGCTTCTTCCTGGTTCAGGTGCAAAGCCTGGATCAAAGACTGGATGCCCCGGGCCTCTTCCAGCGGATCCAGATCATGGCGCTGCATATTCTCCATGAGAGCGACTTCCATCATGCCCGCATCATCATAGTCCCGGATCACCGCTGGCACTTCCATAAGGCCGGCTTCCCTTGCCGCACGCCAGCGCCGCTCCCCGGCCACAATTTCATAATGGTCGTCCTTTTTACGGACAATCAGGGGCTGGATAATGCCCTGCTGCCGGATGGAGGCGGCCAATTCATCCAGGGCATGGGGATCAAATACTTTCCGTGGCTGGTATGGGTTAGGCCGAAGCTTTTGCAGGGGGATATGGATGGTTTGTTCCGTCATGCAATCGGCTCCTTTCCCTCACAATCATTCCATTTCATTGTAGCATATTTCAACAAGAATGACACGGCTTTGTTTCGCGAAAACACAAAGCCGTAAAAGTGTGAAACATTAGGTTTCATGCGTGTTTCACACTTTTACTGCAAAGAAAAACAGGGGTAATGTTTCACGTGAAACATTACCCCTGCGGGGTATATTCTACAATTTAAAATCAATAATCGCGCCGATGCCTACGCCTTCTACCCGGTTGATATTTGTAATGCTGTCCGCATCCAAAGGAATCATGGCTTTCACCCGGGCCACCTTGGCAAAACTGGCTTCCAGTTGCCCCACAGCTTTCACCTGGTCCACTTTGGCCTTAGGCCCTACCACCTGAGCAGCCCCGATATAGCCGCCGCTGCCCAAACTCAGGATAGGCACAACCTTTGTGGCATAGTTGGTTCCCACCCCTTTTTGCAGAGTCAGTTTGTTCACAAAGGTATTAATGGCATCCCCGAACTGGCTGACCAGATACCCGATACCGCCCAATTTCAAAACACTGCCAAAATCAAACGCCTGGGCCGGAAGGGCATGGGTTCCCAGTCCCATCATATAGGCAGCCAGCATGGCCGCCACGATTTTTTTCTTCATACGCCGCCTCCCTGTATTCAATTTTATCCACTGTCTTGTATTGTAGCATGGAGTCATGAAGAAGCTGTGAACAGAAGGGGAATTTACAAAGGCCGTTTAGCAGCGGTTCCTGCCTTGCGTGGGTACTGCTTTGGCGTGGGACGGATCTTAGTAATGGTAATCAGTGTCCGCTGGTCTGTAAGGCCGGGCAGCGCCACAGACTGCACGTCCGTAATTTTCCCGCCCAGCACCTGAACGGCATGCCGGGCGGCTTTCGCTTCTTCCGGTCCTTTGCTGCCTTTTAAAGCGTAGCAGACACCCCCTACCCGCACCAAAGGCAGGCAGTATTCACACAGTACAGGCAGCGCCGCCACCGCCCGGGATACTGCGGTATCAAAGGCTTCCCTGAGTTTCGGATCCCGCCCCGCATCTTCTGCCCGGGCGTGGAGCAGCCGCACCTGTCCCAGCTGCAGGGACGCGACCACTTCTTCCAGGAAATGCAGCCGCTTTTGCAGGGCATCAATTAAAGTAAGGCGCATGGTAGTGTCATAAAGCTTTAGGGGCAGCCCGGGAAAACCGGCCCCCGTTCCCACATCCACCACGGTCTTGTTGTGGAAATGCCCGGCGTTATACACCAAAAGAGAATCCACCATGTGTTTTAATGCCACTTCGTCTGGATCCGTAATCGCCGTGAGATTTAGGGTTTTATTGGTTTCCAAAAGCTGGGCAGCATACTGGGTAAATTGTGCCAGCTGGGCCTCTGTCAAGGGAAAGCCTGCCTGTTCCGCCGCTTGCTGCAGCGTCGCCTGAAAACTCATACCGCTTCTCCTTTTCTGCGCCGGGCTTCCAAATACACCATTAAGACGCTTACATCCGCAGGGGACACCCCGGAAATCCGGCTGGCCTGGCCGATGGATACAGGCCGCTGTTTGCTGAGTTTTTCCATGGCTTCACTGGAAAGTTCATGGAGCGCCGTATAATCAATGTCCTCCGGCAGTAGCTTATTTTCCAGTTTGAGGGCCCGGGCCACTTCCTGTTTTTGTTTTTGGATATAGCCTTCGTATTTTACCTGGACATCAATCTGTTCTGCCGTATCCACAGGGAGCTCCGGCAGAGCAAAGGCCCTGGCCAGTTTTTCGTAGTGCAGTTCCGGACGGCGCAAGAGTTCCAGCATATTGATGGAAGACCGCAGGGGCGTAGAGCCCAGGGCCGCCAATTTTTGCTGCACCTCGTCAGAAGGCGGCAGATTGATTTTTCCCAGCTGGAACAACGTGCGCTCTATGCTGTCCCGTTTTTTGGTAAAGGCCGCATACCGGGCATCATCCACCAGCCCCACATCCCGTCCCATCTGGGTAAGGCGCAGGTCCGCATTGTCCTGGCTCAGTAGCAGCCGGTATTCCGCCCGGCTGGTCATCATCCGGTAGGGTTCCAAGGTTCCTTTGGTCACCAGATCATCAATCAGGACACCGATATAGGCATCACTGCGTTTTAAAATGAGAGGTTTCTTTCCCTGCAGTTTCCGGGCCGCATTGATTCCGGCAATGAGCCCCTGGGCCGCCGCTTCCTCGTAGCCGCTGGTGCCGTTGCTCTGGCCGGCACTAAACAATCCGCTGATCTCTTTATGCTCCAGGCTGGCCTGCAGCTGCAGCGGATCCAGGCAGTCATATTCAATGGCGTAGCCGGCCCGCATCATTTTACAGTGCTCCAATCCGGGGATGGTCTGCATAAAGGCCACCTGGATTTCCGCTGGCAGGGAAGAACTCATGCCCTGCACATACACTTCATTGGTGCGCAGCCCTTCCGGTTCCAGAAACAGCTGGTGCCGGTCCTTATTGGCGAAGCGGACAATCTTGGACTCAATGCTGGGGCAGTACCGGGGGCCCACCCCTTCAATGGCTCCGTTAAACATGCAGCTCCGGCTCAAATTATCCCGGATGATCTGATGGGTTCTGGGATTGGTATAGGTCAAATAGCAGGGCACCTGAAGGCGGCTGGTAATCTGGCTCATAAAGGAAAAATTCCGCACCCGTTCGTCCCCGTACTGGGGTTCCATCTTGCTGTAATCCAGGCTCCGGGCATCCACCCGGGCAGGAGTTCCGGTTTTAAACCGCATGAGTTTCAGCCCCGCCTCCTGGAGGGAGCCGGTAAGCTTCATGGCGGAACGCTGCCCAATGGGGCCGGACATATAGGCTACTTCGCCGTAGAGAATTTTTCCCCTAAGGTAGGTGCCGGTACACAAAATCACGCAATCGGCTTCAAAAACCTCTCCGGTTTCTGCTTCCACCCCTTGCACGGCACCGTTTTTCAGCAGCAGCTTGTCAATCATCAGCTGCTTTACATCCAGGTTCTCCTGGTTTTCCACCACTTCTTTCATCAAGGTGTGGTACTGCACCTTGTCGTCCTGCGCCCGAAGCGCCTGTACCGCATAGCCTTTGCCCGTATTGAGCATTCGCATCTGGATACAGGCCCTGTCCGCTACGAGGCCCATTTCTCCCCCCAGGGCATCGATTTCCCGGAGCAAATGGCCTTTCGCCGGGCCGCCCACGGACGGGTTGCAGGGCATCAGGGCAATATTGTCCATACTGAGCGTCGCCAGGAGCGTCTTCTGGCCCAATTTGGCGGCCGCCAGGGCCGCTTCGCATCCCGCATGGCCGGCGCCCACTACCACTACATCATAATGATCCACAACGATCATCGCATGCCTCCTGCCTTATTTGCCCACACAGAACTGGGCAAAAATCTGATTAATAATTTCATCCGGCACATCTTCCCCGGTGATTTCCCCCAGATCGTGCAGTGCCTGGGTAAGATCAATGGTGAGACAATCATAGGGCAACCGTTGTATAGCCCCCTGGAGCGCCTCTTTCACACTTTGCAGCGCCGTTTCCAAAAGGTGCTGCTGCCGGGCATTCTGGGTGGTGCTGCCGGTTTCGCTGCCACTGCCGCTACCATAAACAAAATCCTGCAGCCACTTGCCCACCTGTTCCAATCCCTGCCCGGTTTTGGCAGAGAGCACTTGGACCGGCCCGGTTCCGTATTGCTGCTGCAGTTGCTCTGGATCCACCTTTTGGAGCAGGTCTGCCTTATTCAGTAGCACCAGATAAGGCCGCTGTGCCACCAGTGTGAGCAGCTCCTTATCTTCCTGGGAAAGTTCCTGGGAACCATCCAGCACCACAAGGGCCAGCTGGGCTTCTTCCAGGGCCGCCTTGCTGCGCTCCACTCCGATTTTTTCCACAGTGTCCTCGGTTTCCCGCAGGCCCGCCGTATCTACCAACACCAACGGAATCCCGCCCAGAGTCATCTGTTCCTCAATGATATCCCGGGTAGTGCCCGGAATATTGCTGACAATGGCCCGGTCCGTCTGGAGCAGGCTGTTCAGCAGGCTGGATTTTCCCACATTGGGCCGGCCCACAATGGCAATGCGAAGGCCTTCCCGGAGAATGCGTCCGGCAGTGCCGTTTTGGAGCAGCTGGGTAAGCGCATCATAGCTTTCTTGCAATATGTGTTCGGCTTCGCTGTAGGTCACGTCTTCCAAATCTTCTTCTGGGTAATCAATGACGGCTTCCAGCTGCACCACCAGATCCCGCAGGCGTTTCCGCAAGTCCTTCACTTTCCGGGAAAGAGCGCCCCGGTGTCCCTGGTTGGCGGCCAGAAGCGCACTGCGGCTTTTGGCATTAATAATATCCATCACAGATTCTGCTTCTGCCAGATCTAGACGCCCGTTTAAAAACGCCCGCTTAGTAAATTCTCCGGGCTCTGCCGGACGGGCTCCCGCCTTAAAAGTCAGTGCCAAAATGGCTTCCAGTGCTTCCCGTCCCCCATGGCACTGGATCTCGCACACGTCTTCCCCGGTATAGGAATAGGGACCGGGCATGTACACCGCCAGCACTTCATCCACCACATGGTCGTCCGGATCCACGATGTGCCCATAGGTCAGGCGGCGGGGATCCTTTGCACTTAAAGGATGACTGGTATGAAACAAACGCTGCGCAATGGACAGACTGTCAGGGCCGGACAGACGGATTACTCCGATGGCGCCCACGCCCAACGCTGAAGCAATGGCACTAATCGTGTCTTCCATATTCCCTCCAAAAAAAGGAAGTTCCGAACAAACTGGTCCGGAACTCCGTACTTGTTGCTTATTTCAAATCGATGACCACCTTGCGGTACGGTTCTTCGCCTTCGCTGTAGGTGGTAATCTGGGGATCGTTTTGCAGGCTCACATGTACGATCTTCCGTTCATAAGGATTCATCGGCTCCAGCATGGCTTTCCGGCCCGTCCGTTTAACCCGGTCCGCCAGGTTCTGTGCCAGCCGTTCCAAGGTCTGGCGGCGACGCTGCCGGTAGTTTTCTGCATCCAGGATCACCCGGTTCCACCCTTTGCGGCCCTTGTTGGCCGCCAGGTTGGTCAAATACTGGAGCGCATCCAGGGTTTGCCCGTGTTTACCAATGAGCACCCCGATGCCGTCTCCGTGGAGTTTTAGAATAATAGCCTCTTCCTTGTGGCTGACAAATTTTTCAATGATAAGATCCATTCCCATGGCCTGAAACAGCGCTTCCAAAAAGGTTTTGGCGGCGCTGGCTACGGCCTGGCGCTCTGCTTCCGTATCCGGAGTTTCCGGGGCAGCCGCTTCCTGCGGGGCTTCCTCCGCAGTTTCTACCGCAGTTTCTGGTTTAGATTCTGGTTCTGCTTGTGCAGGGGCTGCTTCCGGTGCTTCGTTCCCCCGTACCGTCAGCCGTACTTTGGCATCCCGGCTGCCGATACCCAAAATGCCCCGCCGGGCTTCTTCCAGGATTTCCACATCCACGTCCTGCCGGTCTACGCCCAGATCCGCCAATGCGGCAGCTACCGCTTCTTCCACGGTCTTGCCTGTTTTTTCCACCACGTTCATACTTCCCGCCTCCTTATGGACCGTGAGGCCCTTCTTATTGCTTCCGGTTCAGAAAAGCCTGCTGGGCAATCTGCATGATATTCATAACCTCCCGGGGAGATGATTGTTAAATGAGAATTGCTGCGTATCAATTTGCTGTATCTGGAGCTGATATAGCCGATAAAAAGCGGCATGAAATACAGCATGACCTTTCCCTGGGGATTGTTTCCGCTATCTACCGGCATGGTCTGCTTGCTCTGGATAAAGGTGGTCAGGGCACTGAGTACGGGCAGGATATAATACGGATCCGGCTGGGCAATGCTCTCCATCCACAGAAAGCTGCTGGGGCCTTCATAATGGAAATCCCGGATCCCATAAAAAATCCCGATCAGGATGGGCATCTGGATCAATAGCGGCAGACAGCCGGCCAGAGGATTGACCCCTTCCTGGCGGTACAATTCGGACAGCTTCTGGTTCAGCATCTGCTTGTCATCTTTGTAGCGGGCCTGCAGTTCTTTCATCTTGGGCTGGATTTTCGTCATGGCCCGGGTAGACGCGATCTGTTTGGCAGTGAGCGGGGCCAGGATCAGTTTGATCAGGATGGTCATAATAATGATGGCCAGCCCGTAGTTAGGTTCTCCGATGATCCGGGTCAGGTCATAAATGTGGGCCACTACCGACTGGATAAATGAGCTTAGGATTTCCAAGATAAGTCTCCTTTTCTTTTTGCCTCTTACGGCACAGGATCATAGCCTCCCTTGTGAAAGGGATGGCATTTCAAGATTCTTTTGACGGCCAGACAGGAACCCTTGAAGAAGCCATATTTCTCCACCGCCTCCAACGCATATTGGGAGCAGGTGGGAATGAACCTGCAATGGGGTCCCAAAAAAGGAGAAATACACCGCTGATAAAAGCGGATCAAAAATATGGCAATCTGTTTCATAGGCCTCTCCGGAGAATGACGGCTTTTACAACAGGCCAGCCTTTTTGGCCAGCCGGCAAAACACTTTTTCGTACACGGCATACGGCGCCCGGCTAAGGGGCCGGCGGGCCACCCATACCAGGCATACCGGATGGCGGAACAGGTGCTGGTGCTGCCGGAACACTTCCCGCATTTTTCGTTTGATGCTGTTACGGAGTACGGCGTGTCCCAGCCGTTTGCCTACGGCAGTTCCCAGCTGATTGATCCCCGTGGCGGATGCCGCCACGTAAAACACGCCGCAGCGGTCCACATAGGAAGTCCCGTTTTCATACACCTGCTGGAAAGCGGCATGGGTTTTCACCCGGTGCTGCCGGCCGTACGTTTTTCGCAAGGAAGTTCTTTCTTCCACCTTTACACCTGCCTCGATAGTAAAATAGGCCGCGTGGGGCGGCCTATTCAATGGGTTATGCAGACAGTCTCTTTCTGCCTTTTGCACGTCTTCTCTTCAAGACTTGTTTTCCACCCAGCGTCTTCATTCTGTTTCTGAAGCCATGAGTATGTTTTCTCCGATGATTATTCGGTTGAAACGTTCTCTTCACAGTCTAACCCTCCCTTACCTTCAATATGCCATGATTCTATCTATTTAGAAAATAAATCATTTGACAGCTCATACAATTATAAGCGTTCAACAAGACTGTGTCAATATTTTCAAGCAGTTTTACCTGGTAAAAATTCCGGTTCTATTCCTTCGTATAGCCCCGGGGAAAAACATCCGGGGGAATGGGGCACTCATAAGGATGTCCGCCCAGGCGTTTTGTCAGCTCCTTGCGGGCTTCTTGTACAAGTTCCGGCTGCTGGTAGAGGGTTTCCGCTGCCTTTGCCAGCACCTTGGCCGCAAACAGGCACCCGTTCACAGCGACGCTGTCCTTATCCTGGGCCACCCACTGCCAGGAATGGGCCGCCGTCCCGATAGCAAAACAGGCCGCGCTGAACTGGCATAAAGGCGTCACATAGCTCACGTCCCCGGTGTCGGACGAACCCATCACCACCGCATTGGTAGGCCGGTATGGCAGGAGAAATTCCCCATAGGGGTCCTTGGCAATCAGCTCCTGCCGCAGTTCCGGATCGGGAAAAGGCGCCATGCCCGGATCATTAAGCACCCGTTCTTCGCCCACGGTGTTTTGGAAGGAGCGGATATACGCCTTTTCCGCTTCTGTCCGCTTGGGCGTTCCTACCGCCTTCATAGCATCATAAACAACCTGTCCCAACACCTTGTTGGGGATCAGATTGGAGCAGGCCTTATCAAACCGGACAGACAGCTCTGTTTCCGTCATCAGCGCCGCTCCCTGGGCGATCTTCTTCACCCGTTCATACAACACATTTGTTTCTGCGTTGGTTTTGGAGCGAATCAAATACAACACTTGGGCATGGGGTTGTACCACATTGGG
>OGKA01001082.1_pt1 | contig 24551 bp, 23 predicted proteins | sample 1572211 | NCBI WGS metagenome assembly OGKA01 (sample SAMEA2582125, study PRJEB24529) | metagenome | biome: Human gut stool | place: China | collected 2011 | reverse complement strand
TGCTACTTATAAAGGTGTAAGTTGGTATTCATCAAATAAGAATGTTGCTACTGTAGATGGTAAAGGTAAAGTTACGCTAAAGTACAGAGGTAAGGTTACAATTATTGTTAAAGCTAAAGATGGCAGTAACAAGTATGCAAAATGTAGGATTACGGTGAAACAACTTGTAACTAAATTATCTTACAATGGTAAGAAACAAGCTAAAAAAGTAGTTAAGGGTAAGACTATTAAATTCGGTGTTTCTGTTGCTCCTAGTAATGCGAATAATAAGAACTTAACATATACTTCATCAAATAAGAAGATTGCTACTGTTGATAATAAAGGGAAAATAAAGGGTATTAAAGCTGGAACAGTTACAATTACTGCGAAAGCAAAAGACAAGAGCAAGAAAAAAGTATCTATTAAGGTGAAAGTTGAAAATCCTCCTATTAGTGATAATACAATTATTAAGAATGCAAAAACTTTTAAAAATCCTAAGATTGTTAAAAGAATTTGTGATAAGTTCAATAATTACTTCAAGTCTTGTGGAGCTAAAATTGAGCCTAGACTTAAGGGAACTCATCAATGGTATGTAGCTGATACTTCTGTTGCTTTTAATTCCTATTATGGTACATCTATAAATGAGGCTTTTGTAGGAACTTTAGGTTATTGGATAGGAGAATTGTCAGGTGATGTTTTAAAAAGAGATTTAAGTAGTGATGTAGTCAAAGATGGTCAATGGAATGGAATAAGGGACTGGGATAATTATTTGAAATTTTATAATTCTCTTCATTATAAAGATAAACAAGGACGAGAAAGATATGTAAAAAAACTTGTTCTTGATAAGAAATATAATGGTCTTGACTGGTATGTTAATAAATATTGTTCTACACAACTTTTAGTATATGTTGATTATGAGAAAATGAAGTTTCGTGGTAAAGATTATAAAGACGATGATGGAAATCAAGAATATACTATTAAATTTTATTATCTTTGCCAAGGGGTTGTAGATGATTTTGGTTGGAATGATTTATATGATTAAAAATTAATAATTCGTGTCTTACACCGATTACTTATAGTAATCGGTGTTTTTTTCTTTTGTGAAAAATGCCGAAATTTTTATTTTTAAAAAAATAATTGTGAAAATTTGGTTGCCGTTTTGGGATTTTCACGGAATATAAGTAGAGGGATATTTTGGAGGTGTTATGTATGATATATAGTGGCAGAGAGCCACCGTTTAGTTTTCTAAACCAAAAATACTATTAAGGAGGTTAATAATTAATGATTAAAAAGAGGTTAATTCAAATAGTATCAATACTTTTAGTATCACTGATTACTATAACTATTATGCCGATTACATCAAGTGCAACGACATATCATATTAAGTTTAATCCTACCTATGATTCTAATGGTAATCAAATTCGTTCAAGTAAACAAATTGGTAAGTTGCACGGTAATATGGCTGAAGATATGTTTGAGATTGGTGGGCGTAGAGCTTATTGTATCGAATTAAATACTGGGTGTGATACATCTAGTAATTATGTTCAATATAAAGGTAAATCTGCTAGTAAGATTTGGGCTGTTATGGGGTATGACAAACAGTATCTAATTAAACTTATTATGTGCTGTGGTCTTGAAGGCTTAGACGAACATAAAGCTACTTCAAAAACTATTAACGGTCATAAACTTGATTTCTATACTATTAACGGCATTAGAGCTACAGAACACGAGATTTATATAGCTACACAGTTGTTGATATGGGAAGTTACCGAAGGTTATCGTTCTACAGGTAGAAATGCTAAGTTTAAACTTAAAAACAATAAATATAATTTATCTAAAGCATATAGTTCAACGATACAAAAAGTTTATAATAGTATTATGAAAGAAGCAATTAATTTAAATCAGATACCTTCTTTTACTTCTAGTGCAGGTAGAGATATAAAAACTTACAATTTTAAAGTAAATCACACAACCAGTGGGTATAGAATAGTAAGTAGTGATAGGGTGTTAACTGATAATAACAAGGTATTAGAGAATTATTCTAGTCTTGCAAGTAACAAATCTGTTAAATTTACTTATGGCAAGGATGTTAGATATTTAAATGTTACTGCTAAAATAAGTAATAATACTTTAACATTACATCCACAAAGTGTGACTTCTAGAGCTTTATATAATACTGGTAATGTAATTGCTAAAGAACAAAATGTTCCTAGCATTGCAAAAAGGGCTGATTTAATTACTTATGGTGAGGCTAGTGGTCAGAAAGACATACAAGATCTTGTTGGTGGTTGTACTAATGTCGACCCAGTTTATGCTTATTATAAAGTCGGTGTAGATTTTGATTCTTCTGATTTATCTAAACGAAACTTTAGAGTTAAAAAGGATATGAGAATATCAGGTGATTCAAGTTTTAGTGCTGACTCTTTAGAAAATGGTTACTACTATTATGTGTCTTTACCTGATGTAGATGCTGAATACGAAAAGGGTAAAACAACTTCATATAAGTATTATGATAGTGATAAGGGAAGTATTGAAACGGGTACTACTTACTCTCAACTTGCTAATAAAGAATTAGGTCTGAATACTTCAAGTCGTGTTTATAACAGTACACTTAAAGAATATTATATGATAGTTGGACCGACAAGTGCTGAAGGATTAACTGGTACTATTAGAACATATATGAAAAGATACATAAATTCGTCTATCGCTACTTCAGGAACAAGCAAACAAGTACCATATGGTAACTACTATATCTATGAATTAGGTAAAAAAGGAAAGGATTTTAAAGCATCTTCTACAGTTAATGGTGATGATAGTTATATTGATTTAAACCCATCTCATTATGAAATGCCTGAAGGTGTTACTTGTTCTTATTTTACTTATGATGAACATCTTAAAGCTAATGGTAACAAAACATATCGTGCCAAAAGAGATGGTATTGATACTTCAACTACAAATGGACAGAAAGAGTATTATAAGAGATTAAAAAGATATTGTTGTAGTTATGGTTCAGCAACTGAGGGTATATCTACTATAGTTAATTATTCTAAAATTAAGGTTAGAGTTACTAAGTCGTCTGATGATGGTAAAATAGATAATGTATTCTTTAAAGTACAATGGGTAAAACCTAATGGTAGTAAAGAAACTCTTACTTGGGGTGGTACCAATAGTGAAGGATATATTGAGAATTGGGTTCAGGCAGGTACTTATACTGTATCTGAATATGGTTACGGACCTGATGGAGGTTTTCCGTCTTATTTAGAATTGCCTGACCCAATAACATTTAAAGTTGATAGTGCTATAGTTGATGAATATGACGAAGTTGGTTATTATGAAGTGCATTTCAACAATGTATCCAAAGTAAATATTAGGGTTCATAAACACGATGAAGATAATCCTAATAAATACATTGATGGTGCTAGATATGGTATTTATAGTGATACTGATAAATTGTTAGAAGAACTCGTAACTTCTACAGTAACAAAAGGCAATAAAACATATAAAGGCTTTGCTGAATCCAAAGATGTTTATCCTTTTGGTGATTACTATATCCAAGAAATTGATGCTCCAGAAGGGTATTTAAAAGATACTACTAAACATTATTTTACTATTGATGCTGAAAGTCTTGATAGAAATACAGAAGTATTTCCGTCTTATAGTTATAATTTTATTACTGTAGGTGTTTCTGAAACTCCTACTAGGTATTCTTTTAACAAAGTTGATGAAGATGGTAATCCTCTTAAGGGTGCAGTTCTTCAAGTAATAAGTAATACTGGATTTGTAGTCGCTGAATGGACTACTGATGGTAATGATTATTCTATAGATGGTAAATTAAGGATTGGTAGGACTTATACATTACACGAAAAATCAGCTCCTAGTAAGGACTTTGAACTAGCTAAAGATATTACATTTACTGTTGAAAATACTTCCGATAGACAAACAATCACTATGACAGATAAATATAAGCGTGGTAGTGTTACTTTACATAAGACTGATAGTGATGGTAAACCTTTAGCAGGTGCAGAGTTTGAATTGTATAAATCTGATGGTACTAAGGTTACTATCAACAGTTCTAGTGATGGTATATATGAAGTTGCTAATAGTGATACAAATACTTGTGTAGTTGATAGCAACGGTACTCTTAAAGTTGATAAACTACGATTAGGAAATTACTACTTCATCGAAACTAAATCCCCTGATGGATATATGACTAATGGTAAAAAGATTAGCTTTAGTATTACTGGGGAAAGTGAAATAACATTGAATGTTGATTTAACAGTCCCAAATAACAAATCTTTTTACCCTGATACTGGTGGCAATGGCTATGTAATTCCAACTACTATAGCTATTTCTATTATTATATTATCAGCTATTGGTTTAATAGCTCTTAAGAAAAAAACAAAGAAAAAGGAGAAATAAAAATGAAAAAAGTAAGAAACATTTTAGCAATGCTTATGATTGTAGCTTTAAGCATTGTATCAATCCCATTTAGTGCAGGTGCAACATCATCACTTAAAAATGATGACAATGTAAAAATTAGTGTTAGTTGTGACAAGAAGGGTTATACCTTTGAAATTTATCAGGTAGCTACTCTTGACTCAACTACATCTAATCCTTATGAAACAAAGTACAATTCTAATGTACCTGAAATTGCCGATACTATTAAAGATGGCAATACTAAAGACGCATTAAGTCAGCTTGACAGTATTGACACTTTACCTTCAGGTGCTAAGTCCTTCGGTGCTTTTGATACTGATAAGGCAACAGAAAAGACTTTTACTGACTTACCTCAGGGTATTTATTACATCAGAGCAACTGAATATCCTGCTGATGTAACTAAAGTAGAAAATAGTATTCTAGCTTTACCTTACTATACTTCAGATAAAGGTTGGGTTTATTCTTATGACACTATTGAATTAGCAAAAAAAGTTGTTGAAACTCCACCTTCAACTCGAAAAGAAATTACTAACTCTACTAAAGACAATGTAAACTATACTGATGTTTCTTTTAATGATAAGATTGATTTTAGACTTTATAATACTGTTACCGGTAGTCAACAAATTAAACTAACTACATATACAGTTTATGATGAAATGAGCAAAGGTCTTAGTCTTGATAGCAAGTCATTTAGTGTTTATCTAGCTGATAAAGATATGAATAAGATTGCTGATATTCAGAAAGGTAATTACACACTTAATATCACTAAAGCAAAAGCCGGAGAACAAACTGACTTCAATGTAGCATTAAGTAAAGATTATTTAGCCAAAAATGATTTTTACGAAAACAATGTAGCGTATCTAATTGTAGATTATTCTGCTAATCTAAATAAATATGCTATCATAGGTAAAGAAGGTAACCCTAATACTGATACAAAACTTGAATATGGTAATCGCTCTAAAACTTCTTATGTTGAAGGTAATACCGTTTATGTTTACACATATTGCGTAGGAGCAACAAAGTATGATGAAAAGGGTAACAAGTTAGCAGGTGCTGAATTTGCTTTATATAAGACAATTGAGGACGCAACTGCACAACAAAATGAAATTGCCGTAGGTACATCTGACTCAGACGGTAAAGTAGTATTTATAGCTAATAAATCAAATAATGAAATTAGATTACAATCAGGCAAATACTATGTTGTAGAAACAAAAGCTCCTGAAGGTTATAACCTGTATGGTAAAGTAATTGAAATTAATGCAGAGGCTACATACAACGATACTATCGTTAATGGAACATATGTAAACCAATGTCCTGACAATGGTATTGCAACAGTAGATGTTACTGATAGCAAGGTTACACTTCCACAGACTGGTGGTCATGTAATCTATTTCACTTTTGCAGGTATTGCTTTAATTGCTTTAGGTGGTATTTCTCTAACACTACTTAAAAAGAAGAGAAACTAAACCAAATTAATATATTTAATTAAAAGATGGAGCATTAATTTGCTCCATCACTTCTTTTAGGTGAAAATATGAAAAAAGTTATCAATATTATATTAGTAGTTATTGTAGCTTGTGGCTTGGGTATATTATTATATCCGGTTATAAGTAATGCTATTAATAATTATTACAATTCAAGCAATATCAAGCAATATGATAATGAAGTTAAAACTTTGTCTGATAATGATGTAGATAGAATTTTAGCTAAAGCTGAAGAATACAACAAAGCCGTAGCTACCTACTCGTATGACAATGGTATTGCAAATTATGGTGATACTTATAAAGAGATAATTAACTCATATGATGATATTTTAAATTTTGGAAATAGTTTAATTGGTTATATTGAAATACCGTCAATTAATGTTTATTTACCTATATACCATGGCGATTTAGATAATGTACTAGACAAGGGTTCAGCTCATATGGAAGGAACATCTTTCCCTATTGGTGGGGCAGGTACACATGCAGTTATTTCAGCTCATAGTGGATACCCAAGACAAAAGTTTTTTGATGATATTGATAAACTTAAAAAAGGTGATACTTTTAGCATTACTGTTCTTAATAAAAAACTTGAATATAAAGTTAAAAAAATTAATATAGTGAAGCCATCTGATACTTCACATACTAGAGTTCAACAAGGAAAAGACCTAGTAACATTAGTTACTTGTTATCCATACGGTGTAAACACACACAGATTGCTTGTAACAGCTGAAAGACAAGCAAATAATAAAGTTGCAAAGCAACCACAAAAAGTCGCTTATAATCAAAAAATCGACAAGTTAGAAATATCTATTATTCCAACAGTATTGATAATTTTTTATGCTATAATTTTCCTTTACAAAATCCATAAAAAATCTTGACAATCATCTATTAATGCTATATTATGTAGGTGAGGATAAGATAGGCTTATCAAGGGGTGTATGTCCTTACCCAGCGAAGTGGGCTTGTTAAAGATGTGACGCCTTAACATACAAAATAATTGGGCAAAAATGATGGAGCTTGAACCATTAAAAAAAATCAGTGAGACGGAACCCAACCGTTGCGAATTAGGACTTTTTAGAAGGATGTGTTTTTGCACATCCTTTTCTTTTTAATAAAGTGTTAGGATAAGGGTTATGGATAATAAAGAATTTAATTTTTATAGTGTAGATTTAAAATATATAAGAGAGTTAGCAAAGTATGATGATAATGTTATGTCAATTTCTCCTCAAAGAGGAAAATCAACAAGACCGTTTTTAGGAGTTGTTACTATTGTTAATAATAAAAGATATTGTATTCCTTTAACTTCGCCGAAAGCAAAATTTACAAATAGACCTAGTAAAATAGACTTTATTAAAATTTTTGATGATAGTGTAAAAGATAAGCATGGTGCATCAAAAGTTATAGGTGTACTAAATATTAATAATATGATACCTATTGATACTAAAGTTATTAGAGTTAAGAATTTAAAAATTAACGATAATGATTCTATTAATTTAAAGAAAAGAAAACACTTGTTACTTGACCAATTAAAATGGTGTAGAGAAAATACAGAAAAAATTGTAAACAAAGCTAATAAGGTATATATATCGGTTACTCAATCGCCTAAAAGTAATAGAGATTTAACTAGAAGATGTTGTGATTTTAAGAAATTAGAGGAAGTGTCTGATAGATACCTACATAAGAATAAGGACAAAGAAAAAAGCTTTTCTTCTTTATCAAGAAAAACTATACAACGCAACGCAAAACTTATTAAGAATAATTCAATAACTAAAAATAAAAACAGAAATAAGAATTATGATAGAAACAAATAACCGTCCTATTAAGGACGGTTATTTGTTTCTATCTGTATATCAAATCTCGATATATTAGTTCTTCAGCTCTGTAATGCAAGTTGTTAATTAATCGTTCTTTTTCTTCTTCATCACCATTCATTTCTGCGAGAAGAATATCATCATCGTCATCAATCCACTTTTTTGTCTGTTTTTCAACAAGACTATCAATGTATTTGGCTCTTTGTCTAATGTAATTATACACCTTTCTTTCGTCCATGAGTTCTTTAAGTAAAGTTTGGTGATTCATCAGATAATAACAACACATAGCCTCTGTGTCAGTAAGAAATCTATCTGAATAATCTTCTAATGCTTTATTGTAATAATAAAGTGCATATTCTTTTCGTGGCTTTTTAACCCATATTACATACTGGGGAATATCTCCGGTAAAAATAGTCTTATCATAGCTAACCAATTCTTTTAACTCACGAATGTTCATAAATAATCCTCCTTAAAAATAATTAGTTCTTACAATAATTTCAATTGATTTTGTAAATTCGTTTCCGGTTAAATTTTCTGCAATATCTTTGTTAGGCTTAACATTCATAAAGCTAGGTTCTTTATTTTTATTTTTCATTGTACAAGGATAAATATTGAAGGAACGATGTTTTTCAACCAACATAAAAATAATAAATTTTTCAACTAAGCCAAATGTTCCAAAGGTAACAAGTTTTTTGTTGCCTCTTTGAATTGTATCTATGTAACTATATGTTGATAAATCAATATCTTTATCAATAATATAGTCAACAACTTCAGAAGGAATATCAAAGATATACGCAGGTGAAGATAAACAATGGTCAGCAGATAAATTTTCTACAAGTGAAATCATTTTTTGTCTTCTAATTTCTCTTGTAATTCTACCGAGTGGTTTTTCTTGTCCTAATTCATTGAGTGTTTTAAGCATATCATAATAAGCATTTATCGATACATTACAATCATAATAATCCACATCTTTACAATTTGATTCATCACGGTAAGCCTCAAGTTCTTGTATATTTTCTTCAATACTGTTTTTTATTTTTTCAATATTTTGCATAACCAAACCTTCCTTAATTCACTTTATGAAGTTCAATTTCTTTCTGTAGTTCTTTACCGGTTAGTTCCTCTGATATATCTTTCCTAGGTTTTATATTACGCAAATTAGGAAAAACCTCATACTTGCCAATAAGTTCACAAGGATAGACATCAAGTTGTTTATGTGATATTTTGCATAGTTTAATCTTACTATATTTCTTCATCAAAACAATAAGATTCCTATTGTGGATATTCTTAAATAATACAACTTGCTTAGTGTGAGTGGATAAAAAGCCATAAAACCTATATTCGGATAAATTGAGGTTCTTTTCAATTATGTACTCAATCATATCCGATGGAATATCAAATATTTCTGACATTCCGGTATTAGTTGCTAACGAGTTGACAAGTGATATTAACTTGTCTTTGTGGTTGTTATAATTATTACCTACAATCTTAAAATTCATTTTTACCTCCTAAATTTAAATGGGATGTTAAGTCTTTCTTAATTACTAAAAAATGAACAAACCCAACTGAAAACAAAAAACCAAACGAATAGCAATAAAAGACTTAGAAATATTTGACCCCACCATGCCAAAGAACTAAAGAAGAATAAATATATAATTCCCATTGGTAAGGAACATACAGTTGCTATGCAAACTATAGTAGCAGATATTGTTTTAACAATCTTTATAGCTATGCTAGTGTGAATTTCATCTCTATCCCTTGCTATAAAGCAAGAAATACCTAAAAAGGTAATCAAAATAGCTATTATTCCATAGATGATTTCCTTAATGTGGTTTGCTAAAAAGTTAATTATATTGTTCATAAAAACATTTCCTTTCCTGCCTTGTAGGAAGTGAAAATATCACTTCCTACAATAATTCTCTTTACTTAGAGCTAAACACTTAAACTCCTACTCAAACATCTTTGTATTAGGATGAAAAATCGAAAAGACCAGAGTATGAGTGTGAACCAAATAGCATTGATAATAAGCCTATAAATCCTAAACATACAAGTATAAAAATTTCTATCTTAATGAAGTTAATCCTTTCATCTCTTGTTTTTGCTGAACTGAGCATTATGTAGTTGAAATACAAAACATTAACCACAAATAAGATTGAAAATGGTTTCATTATGTTTATGTTATTATGAATATTAGATATGGTGTAAATACAAACACATAAATCAATCACACAAGCTACTATAGTCACAATAATATCTATTACTTTCTTTTTACTTATTTTTTTATCTTTCTTTTTATCGTTCATAGTAATTTTCCTTTCCTGCCTTGTAGCAAGTGCAAAGTACACTTGCTACAATAATTCACTTTACTTAGAGCTAAACACATATTCATCTTTTTGTGTAGTTGTAAAGGTTGCCCAATTAAAATATGAATTATGTTTAACAGTTAAGTGATTAACTCTATTGCTTGAGTTTAAAACAGAAATTGAATATACATTACCATTCTCAGTAGATACTGTTTTGGTATTATCAGTATTCTTAATTTTATATGTATATGATACTTTTACATTATTTTCATCTATTGCTGATTTTACTTCATTATATTTGTCAATATTAAATTCATCAGTACTAATTGTACTTTTATAATCAAATGTTCTTGGGTCGTCAATGACATTAGATATTAGTGATACACTAAAACATCCTAATCCAATAAGAAAAAAACCGAAACATATAATATGAAGTGGTCCATATGGATAATTTGTCCGTACATAAAATAAGGCTATTAAACTTACAATAAAAATTACTAAACCAATATAAATCATAAAACCTTCTCCTATTTTGAGCTAAACACATATTCCTCTTTTTTAACAAAATATAGCGTAATAACAATACACTCCAACAGTACATAATAATGCTAATGCACATATAATTCTGATTGCATAACTTAGTATAGTTATGATGGTATCTATAATATCAAATAACATATGTGTTACTCCTTTTTACCCTTCTTTTTATGTATTAATCTTACGATTATAGCAATCACTATTGCAAAGACACATAGATAAACAATAGCAATAACTATTTTAAAGATATTAGAACTGTTATCTTTCTTAATTTCATCAGGTGTACTATTAATAGTAACTGTCTTTGATTTTGATACAACAGTATTGCTTGTGACGGACTCTGTTACCGGTTCAGAAGTAACCTCAGTGGTTGTAGTTGCAGTAGCTTGTTTAGTTCTTTTCTTTTCGTAAAATGCTCCGTCATAGCTTTTTATGATTTTACCGTTGTTATCTTGACACACAAATTTCTTATTACTTGTGTTATAAGTCCAGTAATACCTATCAGAAGGATTATCTTTGTTATATTCATAGACTTTACCGTCATTATCTTCTGTAATTTCAGTATCACCCAATGTGTTAGATAGATATTTGCCAAATTCATTTTTGACATCATTAACATCTACATCTTCATTGATTGGTTTGTAGTTATGAACATACTTTTTGAGTTCACCTTTACTAATCGCAAGTTTTAATGCAGTAGTAAAATCTTTTTCTCCATGATAGTTGCGTTCTGCATACATTTCCCACACTTCATTGAAGATTTCATCTTCTGTCATGTATGTAACTTTGTCATATGCAAATGCAGTTACTATTGTTGTCATCATCACTAAAGCTATTAGCATTAGTGATGATATTTTTTTGATAAACCTATTCATGTCAAAACTCCTTATAATAGCGTTCAAGTGCTACTTCAATAATTCTTTGAATTTCATCATCGTTACGATTTTTTAGATACTTATCATAAACAAACATTGGTATAGATATTTTTTTAACATCTAATTTATTTTTCTGTGGCTTGTTAATAAGTTCTTCTTCATCGAGCTGATTTAGTTCAGCAAGTTCTCTGATATGTTTTGCTTGAGGTACTGATATTTTAGCTTTCATATTGCCTTTTTCATCAGAATAAAAATTAGTAATCTTATCTTGGTCAGACTCTGACAGATAAGACAATTCAACACCTGAACGAATAGAGAGTTGCTTATCATCAATCCAATTTTTTAATTGTTTGTTGAGCTTATCAATTCTTACAAGTCTTGCAACTGTGTTCCTTGATAGTCCATAGTCTGCACCAACTTTTTCTCTTGAGTTAGTAGGTTTACCATTTTCCATATCTTTTAAGTTATTCTCAATATCTGTTCTTTTTCCTTGTGAAAACAACTTAAAGTATGATGATGATACTACTTGTGCTTGTTCTGATATTTTTAGTTCAGTAAAGCCTCTTTGGAGAAGATTACTGACATTAACATATTCTTCAGCCGTTTCTTCATCCATGTGTTCCTTAATAATAGCCGGTATAGTATCTAACCCTGCCAACTGGCTACATTGCCATCTATTATGACCAATCAATATCTCATAATTACCATCAGATAGTGGTCTGCATACGATAGGTTGCATAACACCATTTTCTTTTATGCTTTGTACCATATCTTCCTTACGGTCATCGCTATAAAGAGTAAATTTGTGGTTATGATAAGGGACAAGCATATCACAAGGTATTTGTTTAATTTGGTTTTCTTGAGTCATTAATGACTCTAAATTAAAACCGGTCATTATGTGTTACTCCTCTCTATAACTTCAAGTGCAAGTTCTTTGTATTCATTACCGATTCGGCAATTCATTAAACAAAGACTTTTTTGTTCATTTACACTTTCAGTAGCTTTAGTTGCTCTATGAATTAGTGTGTTAAACACTTTATCACCATACTGTATTTTTAAAGACTGTAATACTCTCTTACTGGCATTAGTGACTTCTTCATACTTAGTAGGTAGAACTCCTAAAATATCAAGTGACGGATTAATTTGAGCCTTTATTTGACTGATAACATCATCAAGAGCTGATAAGCCATCCAAAGCAAAATCTTGTGTTTCTACCGGTATGATAACCTTGTCACTAGTTGTTAGTGCGTTCATCAGCAATACACCTAATTGAGGATTGCAATCAATAATGACATAATCATAGTAATGAATAGTATCATTATTAAGAAGTCTTTTAAGCATTGTTTCTCTTGACAAGGCACTTGCCAAATATAAATCAGCACTAGACAAATTGATGTCTGATGGTATGTAGTCAATCTTGTTAATATCACTATGTCTGATACAATCATCAATATTGACTTTGCAACCAGTTGCTTGACCAAACAACAAATCACTAACTGTTAAGTCATTGCCTTCATATCCTGCATATTTACTTAAGTTTCCCTGAGGGTCAAAGTCAATAACTAATACTTTGTAGTTATTCATAGATAAAGCCGTTGCAAGATTTAAAGCCGTTGTAGTCTTTCCAACTCCACCTTTTTGGTTTGCTATTGATATAATCATATTACTTTCCTCCATCTTAAAATGGTGCGTCTTCAACATTCACCATATCGTCATTAATTTTTTTCCAATCATCTTGTGTTCGATGTTCTTCATCAAAGATACGGTCATCATCAGATACCTTTCGAGTTGTTTCACAATAGTGAACTTCATTAGCTATTACCTCAATAGCGTGTCTTGTATAGTTGTTACTATCAATGTAGCTAGTCTGTTTCAAACGACCAACAACACCAATCTTGTCACCTTTGTGCATATACTTGCATAAGTTTTCTGCATTGGCTTTCCATACTTGTACCGGAATAAAATCAATATCTTCTTTACGAATGCCTTTCACTGCAAGATAAACATTGCAAACTGATATTCCGTTTTTTGTTTTTTTTAGTTCAGGTTCAGCTGTTAAGCGACCAATTAAATTAACTGTATTCATTATTTATCTCCTTTATCATTAGTTTTAGAAGCTTGTAATAGTGCCATAATACCAACACCACAAACAAGTCCTAAAAATAATCCAATTGCAAACAAAATCATTAGTAATATCTCCTTTTCAACTTCTGCCCCACTGGGGCAGAAGTAATTTTTTTAAAAGATTTGTTTTGTTTAATCACATTATATATAACAATGATAACATTGTCAAGTATAATTTGGTTTTTATTTTTAAAATTTTTTAAAATATCATAGTTGACAACCTCCTTAATCTCAATTACAATGATATACATAACAATGATAACATTGTAAGAGGTGATTACTATTAATAAAAAAGAAAGAACATTTACTTGTCAATTGTGTGGTAACGATTTTATTACAACTGCAACAAGAGCAAAGTATTGTCCAACTTGTAGAAAAATTATGCAAAATGTTCGAAGTCGAGATTATCGAAACAAAAAAGAACATGGTGAGCATATTCGCAAAATAGGGGAAAAAGATATATGTATTGAATGTGGTAAACCTTATGTTGTAAGGTCAGGCTTTCAAAAGGTTTGTGATGAATGTCGAAAAAAATATACAAATCAGAAGAAAGTAAAAGCCAATAACGATTACAGAAATAAAACTTATGATAGTTGCTTGTTTTATGTTCAAAAAGGTGAAAAAGAAAAACTGCAAGAATATGCCAAAGCTCACGAATTGAGTCTAAATGAATTAGTGAATACGGCTATCAAGGAATATATTAGGAACAATAAATAATTTATATTATCGTTCTTGAGAATTTCTTTGTTTATCAATGCTTTTAACATAGTCATTGATTGTTTGTCTTGCTTTTTCTAATTCTTCAAGTTCCTGAACAATAGATTTATATTCTTCATTCAAACCCTTAACTTCAGCTAATAATTTTGACTTTTCTTTTTCGAGATTTTCAAGGTTAGGTATTTTCTTATCAGGGTATAAATCAACTAATTTTTTGACTGCGTCATTGTACTTATTAAGTGCAACGGCGTGGTCTTTTTTATATTTGATTTTATTAATTGATTTGGTATATTCATAGTGAATGCCTTTGTATTTTTTATAAGTTCTTAATATCTTAATTACATCAGATAAGTCATCAATTTTGTTTTGCATTTTATTTAGATTTTGTACGATAATCATTCTATCGTTATACTTGCTAGTTTGAGTATTTTCTATATCTTTTTCACTACTGAAATTATGAGTTGTTAAGAAATTTATCATTTTAGAAACTTCTTTCATATTCTTAACTTCTGCCCAACGCAATAATCCTTTATTTGTTTGAAACACATCTTTATTAGTATTAATTAAATTGGTTTTTACTGTTCTATCTAAAATGCCATTTTTGAGTAGATTATACTGTTCAATTCTTTTCCTAATCTGTGGTTCATCATAATACCAACCAAGGGTTCGACCTCTAGCAAATCGCTCTTGACCTTTCATTCTAAATTTGATTTTTATCACATTTTGTGGTGTATATTTGCATTCAATATTTTTGCCTTCAAGTACCTTTAAAAAATTATCAAAACTAGATGATTCCATTATTGCATTATCTATTGCAAATCTTAATTTTGATTTCCAAGATTTTCCCTTACAATCTTGTTGCCATTCGTAATAACATTTACCGGACTTTTCTTGTGGATTAATTATCACATTCAAATTATGTTCTTTGCAGATTTCATCATTTAATTTTCTTAAGTTTTTCCAAGCACATTTATTTCGATTATCCTGATATTCAAAGCTACGAAAATTATCAAAACTAATGTTATTAAAGATAATATGATTATGAATATTATTAGTATTTATATGAGTAGCAACAACATATTGATAATTACCTTTTAAGAATTTATCAGCTAATTCAATTCCACATTGTAGTGCAATTTCAGGACTTACTTCTTTACCCTGAAATGATTGATGTATGTGTTGAGCTAACACATAGCCTTTACCGGTTCCGGCATTTCTAATTTTTTCAAAATCTTCATCTATATTATTAACATCACAAGCATAAGAGTAAGTTAATAATCCATCATCAGTTTTGTCAGGATTGATAATATATTCTACTGCCCTAGAGCTTGTAGAGTAGATTGGATGCATAGAACTGATTGCCAAATGTCATTCATCACCTTTCTTAAATAATGAACATCTTCTATATACATATTGTTTGTTGAATTTACTCTTGTTGCTATTTGGTTAATATTAACTCCAATTTTTCCTAGTGATTTTATTAATTCTTTGATTTCTTTATTTTCGTAATTTACGATAATTCCGTTCAAGGTCATATGCCTTATATATGAACTTAAAGAATTTGTGTTTGTTAATAAAGCTCGTTTTTCAATTATTGTTTTTTCCTCTAATGTCACTCTAAATGACATTCTGATATTTCTATCATTAGCATTACTTTCCATATTCTTATCCTTTATATTCTTATTAAACAAAAATTTTATATAGTGGGGTTTTAGGGGTGTCCCTTAACAAGCAACAAAAAATCATTTTATGATTTTTGAGCTATTTGTCCGACAAATAGCAGTGCTTGCTATGTGCTAACGCACAAATAAATGTGCCTCTATTCAGCTTTGCAAAACTCCCTCTACTTATATTCCGTAAAAAAGGCAAAATGGCAACCACTTTTCAACAAAAAATTTTAAAAAAATTAAAAATAAAAAAATTAATAAAATAATCTTGCAACAATAAACATTTTTTGCTAATATAGTATTAATCAATTATGTTGTTCGCTCAGAGTGGAGGTACTCTGAGATGAACGCACAACATTATATAGACGATAAGCTGAACAATGATATTATCATTCTCCGTAAGCATCTCAAAAAAGTTAATAGGCAAGAAAAATATTATTTTTATGAAAAAGACTATGGACGAATTGTATATTTTGCTGACATTCCTGCTGACAAAACAATTGACAAAAATTCGTTTGTCGTTGATACAATTATTAAAAATAATCTTCATAAAGCATTAATGAAAGCACTTGCCACTCTTAACGAAAATGAGATGATAATCATTGATGAATGCTTCTTTTCAGAAAAAAGACCGTCTTACGAAAAACTCGCAAAACGGCATAATATATCAAGACAAGCATATCAAAAGAGATTACGAAGAATTTTGAAGAAATTGAGGTTACTTATCGACTTATATAACGAAAATTTTTAATTTTTTGAAATTTTTTAAAAAAATTATCGAAAAAAGGGTTGCCAAAATGCAAAAAATACGGAATATATATGAGGGATAATTATAATATTCCGAAAAAAGTGCTAAAAAACTTGCTTTTGTTTGTATAAGTGCTAAAATTAATGTTACCTTTTATGCTTGTTTACTCATGGAAAGGAGATAAAGAGCAAACAAGATGACAAACAATATTGAATATCTTAATAAAGTAACTGCACTTTATACACGACTTTCGTCTGATGATGAGCAACAAGGTGATAGTAATAGTATTGCTCATCAGAAAGAAATTCTGCAAGATTTTGCACAAAGCAAAGGCTTTAGCAATATTCAGTTCTATGTTGATGATGGTTATTCAGGTACTACATTTAATCGTCCTGGTTTTAATAAATTACTTGAAGATGTTGATAATGAATTGATTTCAACAATTATAGTCAAAGATTTATCTCGTTTAGGTAGAAATTATCTCCAAGTAGGTTATTATACAGATGTAATATTTCCTGATTCTAATGTTAGATTTATTTCTGTTACTGATGGATACGATTCAATTAAAGGGTATGACGAATTTATGCCTTTTAAGAACCTTATGAATGATTGGTATGCAAGAGATATATCTAAAAAACAAAGAGCTGTAATAAAGTCTAAAGGCAATGCAGGTAAGCGACTAATAACACGCCCCATTTACGGCTACAAGCACAATGAAGATAAGAAAAATTGGATAATCGATGAAGAAGTTTCACCGGTGGTAAAAAAGATATATCAGCTATATCTTGATGGTTATGGAATTCAGATGATTGCAAATTATCTTTTTGCTAAAAAAATAGAAAATCCATACACATACAAAGGTTATCATCAAAGTGAGGAAACAAAGAAAAATCCTTATCTATGGTCTTGTCAAACGATTATTGGAATACTGACTAAACAAGAGTATTGTGGTGACACAATTAACTTCAAAACTACTGCAAGAAAGAGTACATATGGTACTAAGAAGATTATCAATACTCCTGACAAACTAAAAGTATTTTATAATACACATCCTGCTATTATTAGTTATGAAGAATTTGAGGCAGTGCAAGAACTACGAAAAAAGAATAAAAGAGTGAGAACTCGAAACAAAGAAAAACAAATATTTGAAGATTTGATTTATTGCTACGATTGCAAATCTAAAATGTATATTCAAAAATCAACAAGCAAGACAAAACAAGTTAATTATATTTGTTCTCTGTTCCGTAAAAATCAAACTTGCCCATGTTCTCATTATGTTCCTTATCACTTATTGTATGATAATGCTTTATCAATAATTAATAAGATTTTGAATAATGATGATTTTATCAAAACTGCAAAAAATACGATTAAAGCTAAAAATACAAAACAAAAAAATAAGATAAATAAAAATCTCTCTAATTCTAAAAAGCGAATTAAAGAGATAGATAAATATCTTGTTAATTTGTATGAGGATAAAGTCAAAGGTAATATATCACTTGATATATTTAACACTTTATCAAATGAATATAATGATGAGAAAAAACAACTTAATGATTTCATACTTAATCACAATGATGAAATTGCTGAAATTTCAAAAGATAATAAAGGAATTAAGCAATTCACAAGTATAGTCAATAAGTATAAAGGAGCAAGTATTGAAAAATTAACTTATGAAGTTGCTCATGATTTTATTGAAAAAATTGAAGTTCACGCAAGTGTTAAAGTTGATGGTAAAAGGACACAACAACTAGATATTTATTTTAACGGGATTGGACTCGTAACGGATTAGTATATTTACAAAAAACTACCTTAAATCATTTTCCTATATTGTAGATATATCCGGATACATATTTGAAATATGGTTTAATCAACCCTTAGAATTTCTACTATTGTAGATATCAGATAAATTACAAAAATCATATAGTTTAATCAACCCTTAGAATTTCTACTATTGTAGATTTCTGAAAAAGTGTAATCAACTTTTTCTGTTTAATCAACCCTTAGAATTTCTACTATTGTAGATGCAAAAACTCTATTAAAAAGAGCATATGTTTAATCAACCCTTAGAATTTCTACTATTGTAGATAATGGTACAGGTGTAGGTCAGCCTTTGTTTAATCAACCCTTAGAATTTCTACTATTGTAGATAAACATAATCAAGGTATCTAATGGTGGAAGTTTAATCAACCCTTAGAATTTCTACTATTGTAGATCGCATAAATACCCGCCCTTTCAAACTGTTTAATCAACCCTTAGAATTTCTACTATTGTAGATTTACCAACTAAAAGCTGATACACAAGAAGGTTTAATCAACCCTTAGAATTTCTACTATTGTAGATTATAATTCATCATGCTTAGACTTCATTGTTTAATCAACCTTAAGAATTTCCATATTAATCCTAATTACATTATTGAAAGTATTAGAAAAGTATAAAAACAAGGAGTGATAGTTTTTGCTATCACTCCTTTTTGATAATAATATATGATTATTTAAATGCTATTCAACAGTGAATTCAAAATTAAAACAATCTACATCAACGGATTTAAAATCATCATAATAAATCTCAGGGTAACATAATAAAGTATCATTAATACGAGAAGTTAGCTTCAGTTTAAATATACCTTGTCCCAAAATATCAGTTTTAACCTCTGTTTCACCGGTGAATTTTTTAGTTATATTATCGTATGAGATAATTATATATTAAAAGAAATCGGTTGTAATTAATTTTTCAAAAAAATATTGTAATCCAAAGAGATAAGTTCCATTTTTGGGACAGCTAATGTGTAAATGGTGTAGGCATAACAAAAAGGGTGCACTCAGTGAGTACACCCTAAATTTATGAATTATAAAGTTAGTTAAGACTAAAATTATTCTACTGTAGGACCTGCAGATACTAGAGCCTTACCTGCTTCATTACCTTCATACTTAGCAAAGTTCTTAACAAATCTTGAAGCAAGATCCTTAGCCTTTGTTTCCCATTCGTTAACATCAGCATATGTGTCTCTAGGATCTAGGATAGCTGGGTCAACACCTGGTAGTTCTGTAGGAACTTCAAAGTTGAAGTGAGGGATAGCCTTTGTAGGAGCTTTTGTAATAGAACCATCAAGGATAGCATCAATGATACCTCTTGTATCCTTAATAGAAATTCTCTTACCAGTGCCGTTCCAACCTGTGTTAACTAGGTAAGCCTTAGCACCACTCTTTTCCATCTTCTTAACTAGTTCTTCAGCATACTTTGTTGGGTGAAGTTCTAGGAAAGCCTGACCGAAACAAGCAGAGAATGTTGGAGTTGGTTCTGTGATACCTCTTTCAGTACCTGCTAGCTTTGCAGTAAAGCCTGATAGGAAGTAGTACTTTGTCTGTTCAGGAGTTAGAATAGAAACTGGAGGTAGTACACCAAATGCATCAGCTGATAGGAAGATTACATTCTTTGCAGCAGGAGCAGAAGATACAGGACGAACAATGTTTTCAATGTGGTCGATTGGGTAAGAAACACGAGTGTTTTCTGTAACTGTCTTATCAGCAAAGTCAATCTTACCGTTTTCGTCAACAGTAACATTTTCTAGTAGAGCATCTCTTCTGATAGCATTGTAGATGTCTGGTTCAGATTCCTTGTCAAGGTCGATAACCTTAGCATAGCAACCACCTTCAAAGTTAAATACACCATTGTCATCCCAACCGTGTTCGTCATCACCGATTAGAAGTCTCTTAGGGTCTGTTGAAAGTGTTGTCTTACCTGTACCTGATAGACCGAAGAAGATAGCTGTGTTTTCACCGTTCATATCAGCATTAGCTGAGCAGTGCATTGAAGCAATACCCTTTAGAGGTAGGTAGTAGTTCATCATTGAGAACATACCCTTCTTCATTTCACCACCGTACCATGTGTTAACGATAACCTGTTCACGGCTTGTGATGTTAAATAGAACAGCTGTTTCTGAGTTTAGACCTAGTTCCTTATAGTTTTCAACCTTAGCCTTTGATGCGTTGTAAACGATAAAGTCAGGTTCAAAGTTTTCTAGTTCTTCAGCAGTTGGCTTAATGAACATATTTGTTACAAAGTGAGCCTGCCATGCAACTTCAACGATGAAACGAACTGCCATTCTAGTGTCGTGGTTAGCACCACAGAATGCGTCAACAACATAAAGCTTCTTGTTAGAAAGTTCTTTCTTAGCAATTTCCTTTACAGCTTCCCATGCTTCCTGTGTAGCTGGGTGGTTGTCGTTCTTGTATTCATCAGAAGTCCACCATACAGTGTCCTTAGAATTTTCGTCCATAACGATAAACTTGTCTTTAGGTGAACGACCTGTGTAAATACCGGTCATTACATTAACTGCACCTAGTTCAGTTTCCTGACCAACTTCATAGCCTTCTAGTTCAGGCTTTGTTTCTTCGTTGAATAGTTCTTCGTAGGAAGGATTGTGGATAATTTCAGTAGTACCGGTAATACCATACTTAGTTAAATCAATCTTTGCCATTTCAGTATCAACCTTTCTTTTTCTTGAATTTTTACATAGAAATTGTATTTTTCAGTCCAATGCTATAGTTATTCAGCATAAACTGTAATCCTATGTTCCTAAATATTCTAGCATAATTAAGCATTATCGTCAAGCAAATAACTAGTAAAATACTATAAATTTCTGACCTTTAATTTTATTTGTATAATAACTAACACATCTTTAACATTTTGTCGATTACTTTTAACAATTATTCACTACAGTAATCTATTATAAGTAGTATTACTTTGATTATTCATGAAATTTTCATCATATGTGCAGATATTGTAGATTTATGTAGTTAAATGTATTATAATAGTCTTGGAGTTTAAAAGTATGCAAAAATTTTTATAATTTTAGGAGAAAAGGGAAGGATAATTTAATTTATGACCTTAAAAGAATTGAATATAGGCGAAAGTGCCATCATAACATCAGTTGGTGGTGAGGGTGCATTGCGACAACATTTTCTTGATATGGGTATGATTCCTAATGCAGAAGTAACTGTTGTGAAATTTGCACCAATGGGTGACCCTATGGAACTTCAGGTCCATGGGTATGAACTGACTTTAAGATTAGCAGATGCCGATAAAATTCAGGTTGAACCTATCAAATCTCGTACAAGAAGTCACGATAGAGTGGATAGGTTTAAGGATACAGAGCATCCCGGTCTTGGTGAAGAAGGTAAATTCCATGCAAAGGGAGATGGCAACCCTTTGCCGGAAGGAACAACCCTTACATATGCTTTGGTTGGCAACCAAAACTGTGGCAAGACAACTTTGTTTAACCAAATTACCGGTTCAAATCAGCATGTTGGTAACTTTCCCGGTGTAACTGTTGACAGAAAGGATGGCTCAATCAAAGGCTATCCCAACACAAATGTAACTGACCTACCGGGAATTTACTCAATGTCACCGTATAGTAGTGAAGAAATTGTTTCAAGAAATTTTGTCCTTGACGAAAAGCCAAAGGCTATTATCAATATTGTAGATGCTACTAATATTGAGAGAAACCTTTACCTTACAATGCAACTTCTTGAAATGGATATTCCAATGGTAATAGCCCTTAATATGATGGATGAAGTTACAGGTAATCAAGGTTCTATTGATGTAAATACAATGGAAAAAATGCTGGGTGTACCGGTTATTCCAATTTCAGCAGCAAAAAATGAAGGTGTTGATGAGCTTATCAAACACGCACTTCATATTGCTCAGTATCAGGAAAAGCCATTGCGTCAGGATTTTTGTGACAAAAATGACCACAACGGAGCAGTCCATCGTTGTATTCACGCAGTAATTCACTTAATAGAGGACCATGCAGAACAAGCAGATATTCCTGTAAGGTTTGCAGCTACTAAGGCAATAGAGGGTGACCACCTAATTCTAGATAAGTTGAACCTTGATGAAAATGAAATGGAAATGCTTGAGCATATTGTTCAGCAACTTGAAACAGAAAGACAACTTGACAGAAATGCCTCAATAGCTGATATGCGTTTTGAATTTATCGAAAAACTTTGTGAAGATACAGTTATCAAGCCTAAACAAAGTAAAGAGAGAGTCAGAAGTGAAAAGATAGATAAAATTCTAACAGGTAAATATACTGCAATTCCTTGTTTTATTGCAATAATGGTTTTAGTCTTTTACCTAACATTTAATGTAATAGGTGCAGGACTTCAAACTTTATTGGAAATGGGTATTGACTCATTAACCACAATAACAGATAATGCCCTAACCTCAGCCCATGTAAATGACACAATACATAGCCTTGTAATAGACGGTATATTTAATGGTGTAGGTAGTGTGTTAAGTTTCTTACCTATAATCGTAACACTGTTTTTCTTCTTATCATTAATGGAGGACAGTGGTTACATAGCAAGAGTAGCATTTGTAATGGATAAATTGCTGAGAAAAATCGGTCTGTCCGGTAGAAGTATTGTTCCAATGCTAATAGGTTTTGGTTGTACAGTACCGGCAGTTATGGCAACAAGAACTTTAACATCCGAAAGAGATAGAAAGATGACAATTCTGCTAACTCCATTTATGAGTTGTACTGCAAAGTTACCTATCTATTCATTTTTTGTCAGTTCATTTTTCCCTAAACAGGGTGGACTGATAATGTCAGGATTGTATGTGTTGGGTATAGTAATCGGTATCCTAATCGCCTTTCTATATAAAGGTACATTGTTCAAAGGTGAGGCAGTACCATTTGTTATGGAATTACCAAACTACCGACTACCCGGTGCAAAGAATGTTGTTCAACTATTGTGGGAAAAAGCAAAGGACTTTTTACAAAGAGCATTTTCAATTATTCTAATAGCAACAATAGTTGTTTGGTTCTTACAGAGTTTTGATATTCACTTTAATATGGTGACAAATTCAGCAGATAGTATGTTAGCTTCAATCTCAGGTTTTATCTCACCAATATTTGCACCATTAGGACTTGGAGATTGGAGAATTTGTACTTCATTAATCTCAGGTATTATGGCTAAGGAAAGTGTAGTATCAACATTACAAGTCCTATTTAGTGGCAACATTGCATCAGTATTAACACCACTTGCAGCATCATCACTACTTGTATTTAGTTTGCTATATTCTCCTTGTGTTGCAGCTATTGCATCAGTAAAGAGAGAACTGGGCGGTAAGTGGGCAATAGGTGTTGCCTTGTGGCAGTGTGTTATTGCTTGGGTAGTAGCATTCATAGTCCACTTAATAGGTTCAGCAGTAGGAATGGTGTAGTATGGATTTTCTTAGTAGTTTAAATTTTTGGGATTATTTAATTTTAGTTTTAGTCATTGTTGCAGTAGCCCTTGCAATTTACTCTATGAGAAGTAGAAAGAAAAAGGGCAAAGGCTGTTGCAATTGTGGTTGCCAAAATTGTAATAAAAAGTGTAAATAATTATTTTGGGTGGTTCATTTGAACTACCCTTATTTTTTTACTTTAATAAATTTATTTGTTAGTTTGTATAAATCATCAATTTATTAATCGTATAAATATACCAAATATAAAAAATCTTCAATAATTATGTAACCTTTTGAAACTGTAATTTGTGTTATATATAGAAGATACAGTATCTAACGATACTGAATATGTGTACAAAATAACCAAATATATACAGTAAAATTTGACAAGTATAAAACTATTTTATTATTGATATAAACTTATTACTATGTTATATTGTTAGTAGATATTACTAATAATATCTAACTAATAAAGAGTATTTTGTTATATAAATGCAATTATAGGGAGCAATCCAATGTCTAAAGTATATTTATTAAATTAATTAATCGGCAAATTATTAATCAATTTCTAAGAAAGATAAGGTGATTTTATGAAAAAATTATTAGCATTGTTGTTAACATTGGTAATGGCTATTTCTG
>OGKA01001081.1_pt1 | contig 24565 bp, 16 predicted proteins | sample 1572211 | NCBI WGS metagenome assembly OGKA01 (sample SAMEA2582125, study PRJEB24529) | metagenome | biome: Human gut stool | place: China | collected 2011 | reverse complement strand
TTCGATTGGTGTAGGCTACGGCGTAGAAAACAACGCGCGCTGCACCGGCATCGTATAATGCTTGAATACAATCTTCGTCAACATTAACTGTTTTTGTATAAATATCATCTATTAAAATAACCGTTCTCCCCTTGATGGACTCGTTCTGGATATCGCAAGTATCCTTGGTAATCCCTGGGTACGGCTCACTACCAGTATTATCAAAATTAGACACAGGCTTACGCAAGTGTGTCATCTTGGTGCTGGTATGGCGGAAAATAAAATCCGTACCGTCAATGACGGATAAATTATCGGCCTGTAGGGCTTTCACAGTATTCCGCACAGCGGCCTTAAACCCAAGCTGCCAATTGCACATACCCGACTTGGATCGCGGCACCGCCATGAGAATGGCCGTATCCAAACCTTCAGCATCCATAACCTGCGGAATATCCTGTATCATTAACGACGCTGCTTGCCTAGAAGCCGCTCGCAACGTATCTGGATGTGTAGAAACAAATATATTTTTCAACGTGTTCAAATAATCCGGATTGCCTGGTTGTCCGTACCCTACATAATATAGGTGAAAGTAACCGGTACAATCATGGGATAAAAAATCATTTTTCTGAATAGTAAATCGTTCCATAAAGGACCTCCGTGTATAACAACTCATATAACTCAAGTAATACAAACAACATACTAGGCTAAGCCCATTGGAAGAAACCAGCTCACCATCTGCACGATTCATGTTCTATCAGAAAGGAGTCTATTTTTAATTTCTTATTCAAAGGAGGTATATCATGCTACTGATTTACAACCAATGGGCTTAACTTGTGAGTTTATTATACGGAGATTCCTTGTGAGGAGATAATCAAAAAAACTAGGAACAAAAAAAGAGCCGTTTAAAACAGCTCAGAATTCATGTCCTACATAATTAATGAGAGGACATACTCATTAGATGAAAACGTGCTTGTTCATCTGTGTTTGACGATGAACGCAACCATCGTTATAATATAAGAAGATAGTCAGACGAGTAGACACGTCAGGCTCATCTCTAAATTACATATACATGTAGAAATGGCCTTTCAGTTATCAAATTATCAAAGATAACGAAGGGCTATTTGTCTTTTCCTAGACAAATAAGCGCTATTAACGCCCCAAAGGCGATAACCACGGTCATCACCTGTAATAGGAGCATAATGATTTCATAATCACTCATAGGCTTACCCCTCCCTTCAATAACGAAGAGAGGCCCAACCTCGTCTAACTATCTTATGTTAATTATATATCAAACAAATATACGATACAATAAGCATCGTATTATAGAGATTTATAGATGAAAACTCTACCTTAGAAGATTTAGGGTAGAGTTTTTTTGTGTTTGTAGGGTATTCCTATCAGATTATTTAGTTTTTTTGTCATATACCGTTAGTGGTAAGTACTGTTGCAACAATGGTAAAAGTAAATCTTTCTTAGTTTTACCTAAATAGTTTCAATACCATAAACGGTAGGTATACTAGTACAACCATATAATGGTGTTCGATGGGAAAACAAGGTATTTGTTGATACGTTTCAATACCGCAAGCGGTAGGCACTATTGCAACTTTCTGATTATGAAATCATGACAGGAAGCAATTCGTTTCAATACCGAAAACGATAAGTACTGTTGCAACGAAATTGAAGGCTTGCCTGAGCCACAAGAAGGTAGAATGTTTCAATACCGCAAGCGGTAAGTACTGTTGCTCCATCCTTTTCGTTTACCCTTCCTTTCTGTCAGGGACTAGAGATGTGCGGGCCTCATCATCGCTTCGCTCCTCTGCTGTCTCGCACCCTTCGTCGCATACCGCAAGTGGTAAGTACTGTTGCAACATATCCAATTCGTTGATATTATCACGGACTTAGCTAAGTTTCAATACCGCAAGCGGTAAGCACTATTGCTTTATCACCTCTGTTTTCCCTTCCCTCTGGTCAGGGACTAGAGATGTGCGGACCTCATCGTCGCTTTGCTTCTCTGCTGCCTCGCTCCCTTCGTCGCATACCGCAAACAGTAAGTACTATTGCAACTTAGCTGTTGCTCCAGCAGTTATTGGCATGATTATTGAGTTTCAATACCGTAAACAGTAAGTGCTATGGCTTTATCACCTCTGTTTTCCCTTCCCTCTGGTCAGGGACTAGAGATGTGCGGGCCTCATCGACGCTTTGCTCCTCTGCTGCCTCGCATACCGCAAGCGGTAGGTACTGTTGCAACCTCAACATGTAGTAGGTACAGCAGCCGATATTACTTATGAGTTTCAATACCGTAAACGGTAAGTACTGTTGCAACCCTTGAACAAGCTAAAACTTGGATGCGTGAAAACAATGCACCGTTTCAATACCGTAATCGGTAGGTACTGTTGCAACTTAAAGGCAAAAAAGCAAAATATAAAGGCTTTAACGGGTTTCAATACCGCAAACGGTAGGTACTGTTGCAACGCCAAAGCCTGGATGAGGGAGAATAATGCCCCATCAAAGTTTCAATACCGCAAGCAGTAAATACTATTGCAACTTCTTCTTTGATACATATCATCAATCTCGATTAATGTAGTTTCAATACCGCAAGCGGTAGGTACTGTTGCAACTTGGCTGGAATGCTGATAACAAGTTTGACCGTTTAGGTAAGTTTCAATACCGCAAGCGGTAGGTACTGTTGCAACTTAGTACAAGCTACATGATAAGTTACTTTCAATATCTTGTTTCAATACCGCAAGCGGTAGGTACTGTTGCAACAGCAGGCCTTACAAAGCCAGTATTCATAGGGCTTAAAAATAGGTTTTGGAAAACCTCACACCGTAAACGGTAAAAACTCGCTCCCATTTGATCCACAAGGCCTATGGATATAGGTAAATACTAGAAGAAAATGATTTTTCTTAAGATACAGTTATTATAAGGGTTTATAGATTTTACGTCAATAATTTAATTCATTTTATCTTCATTTATTTTAAAAGGCCTTATTATAGTAAGCAGTGGACGTCTTTACTATGCAAACTTCATAATTAAAATAACAAAATAAAAATAGATTAAGCCCACTAGCTAAAGCACCATGGCATCCGCCGCAAGGGCGGTTCCAATCAAAGGGTCTGTGTATTGTATACCGTTACGCTGTAACGATACGGGTCGCGGAGGTAACGACCATGCTACATGATGCTCTAACTCGTAAGCTTAACTTGTGATTTCATTATATGTGGCTTTTACATAATAAGATAATCAAAAAAACTAGGAGCTAATTATTGTTATGTTACCAATATAACCATTCAAAATTACAATGCGCATTGTAAAAAGTCTAATAAGTACTCACTTTTATTTGTTTCGGTCATATTAAAAAGAAATGCTTTTGCTTTCTCAAAATCAGATTTAGATACACCACTTGGATGAGCAGCCTTATTTCGAAGCTGTAAAAACGAATGCATTCTTCTATACCATTTTGAAAAGTCTGCTGGTTTTAAACCTAAAGAAGTCAAATTATTCTTGATTATATATACACAAGTGCCTAATGTAGTACTTTCACCATCTAAAATTAATCCTTTTGTTTTCAAAAAGACAGTCAATACATTCTCAAAACATTTAGAATACGCAATTAACATAGGTGAAAAGTCAATATGATAATCTTCCTTATGTTCTTCAAAAAGAAATTCCCCTGTAGCAAGGAATTTGATTGACTTCTCATCAAAACGTTTATATCGCTTACGAAAGATATCAAAAATATCCTTAAAAATATTTGCTTTATCTCTACTATTAGAAGTTTCTTTATGCTCTATTGCCTCAATATACTTAAGTGTATTATTCTGAAATTCAACCCACTCTTTGGGATCCTCAATATCACCTTGTTTCTCAACACCTAGGCTTTGCAATGCATCATAAGCCCATTGTTTTGTTTGCTGCACCTGTTCAGCTAAAGATTGTACTTCTAATTCTAATGAACTAACTTTATCATGTAATCCAGAAACAGTCTCGGTTACCTCAATACATTCCTTAATTGTACGCCGCAATTCCATTTCAGATATTGGTTTAGCTTTAAAATGAATATTTACATCACTAGTATAGGTAATATCAGAATCATCAGTAACACCTGTTAGAAATATAATCGGTAAGGTCTTACTTATCCTACGAATTTCTCCTACTGCTTCAGATCCTGAAATGCCTATATCAAAATGATGATCTAAAATAACCAAACTGTTCTCTACAGTATGTTTCTTTAAATAGCGTATAAACATAACTGCTGAAAAAAACGGTACAATCTCTACATCGGGGAAATTACGTCTTATATAAGCTCTCAAGCTATTATGTATAAGTTCTTCATCATCAACAATATAAATAGTGAATAAACTCATATTGATTCTCCCTCCTCGCTTACAACTGGTATCAACACTTCAACTTGTGCACATTTTTCGCTATATTCATTAATAACATTTTTTACTTGGATAGTAGCATTCATACGATCAGCGAAAAACTTAACATATTGAGATCCCTTTCCCATACGGGATTGAGTTGTATCAGAACTCTTTACTGGCACTTTGTATATCTTATCAATCAACTCTTCTGGAAATCCTCCTGCATTATCCTGAACAACAATAGATAAAGCTATTTCCTTATTAATGCTTTTAATATCATAAATAAGAAGCAGGGCAGGATTATCAAAACTTTCATCAGAAAGAATCTTGTGAGCCAATGCATTGTTAGCATTCTTCAATAGATTCTCTACAATACTAAATAACCTATTTAAATTTACTTCACATATTAATGTACTATTAGAGATAGGAATATTATTCTGAATATTAAAACTAAATCCACTGCGATTTTCATCAAAATAATTACAAGGGATATTATCATTAATATGATTTACTATAGTTTTAATAGATTGTTTTCTTAACTTATAATCTAGTGTTTTAAACAGTTCTTTTTGATGAGTCAAAATTATATCTCTAAAATTATTTAATCGTTGATTAATTCCTTGCTCGATTTCATGCTCAAATAAACGCATAGAACCGTCTAATCGATCTATTTCTTCATTTGTCATCAAAGGTTGATCTTGAAGCTTATTCTTTAATGTATGTCGACTATCGGCCAAAACATTTTCAATAATTTCACTCCATGAAAGATTGAGTTCTTGTAATTGTTGCCGTGTATCTCTTAGTGCGATTTTATCAAACTCATCATGCATATGATCATATGCACTATATGCGATTTGAAGATTATCAAGTGCGACCTTTCTTTCCATGCTCAGTTTCAACAATTCTTTTGTTTGTTGATTCTGTCTATCACGGTAGTATTGCCACATCAAGCCCATTAAGTAAAATACCCAAAATACACCCCAAAAATACGTACTTCTTGTATAATTTTGGTTCTTTAAATAATTTTCTGCCTTCAAGGAGTATCCATATAACATATCAGGAAAGATTGAAAATGTAACAGCACGTATAATCCCCCAACTATAATAAGGTCTGTTAGCATATTTAAATTCCAACTGATACCGTGATCCATCATACATAAAATCTCGGTAATCCTTGCTATCAAATTTAGAGTAGATTGGCTCTAATACATATATATTAGTAGGTCTACTACTTCTCTTTTTGATAATTTCTTTTCCATCTTTTCTAATAGAAAACTCTCCACCAGTAGATTTAGCAATATCTTGTATCGCATTCAGCTTAACATCTTCCGGTAAATCGCTAGTTAAAACTGCTTTAACAGAATGAAATAAAACTACCTGATTTTGATATACTGCCGACTTACCGCCATTATAATAAAACATATAGCTAAATAGCGTCCAAACTAATGTAGCAATCAATAAAGACAAGGTAAAAATTATAACCTGTGTTTTTCTTCTAGTTATATCATTTGAGAAAAATATACTAAATACAAAAACAAGGAAAGTTATACATAAAATAATAAAATCATAAGATATGACATCATTAACAGCAAGAAATGCAGCGAATATAATAATTAAAATACACCCTATACTTAGTATATTGCGGTATTTTACAAACCAATCAAGTACAACTTTTGTAACATTCTTCTGTGAAAAAAATGTTGTAGCAATTCCTAGTATCGTAGTAATAAATAGAACAATACCATAATGAATATTAATAACGACCCCTGTACTATACTTATATATAGGGATAGCAAATGATACAATTATGCTTAAAACTGTAAGTAACCGTATAAGATTCGGAAACAATTTATAATCCATTAGATTTTCCTCATATATTCCAAAATACAATTCATAACACGCCATATAAATAAAGAATAAAAGCCTCAGTAATATATATTAACGATACTGAGGCTTCCTTTCTATAAGAATGCTACAACGAAATGTCCATGACTATATTAACTATCGATTCTCTTATTTTCTATGCAATGTCACTTTCACTTGCCCCAGTCCTTGACTAGACAATCGTCCTACACCGCAGTGTTGACCAAAGGTTGCTAGAATAGTGATGAGTTGACGCTCTTCATCATTTAGTTTGGACAAGTTGAATGTAAAGCCACCTACGAATCCGGTAATGCCTCGGTCACGACCAAAGTATACCCGTTTCGTGTGGCCTATCCAATCGGTTAGGACGATACGTTCGCACAGTTCTTTAATGCGTGCTTTATCTAATGTTTGATCCTCATCGCCAGCATTCCATTTATCTACGATGGATGCAAAGATAAGCTCCGCCGTAGGGAATGTAATTTCTCCATGGGTACCATTAAACGATGTAGGCGTAACAAAGTCGATTTCTACACGTTGTATTGGCTTACCTGTAAGGCAACGCTCTACCAATGTCAATGTATTCTCCACTGATAAAGGGAGATCAAAGGGTGCATCATATTGCACATCTGCAGCCATCGCCTCAAGTGATCCTATTTGTAAGGATAATGGCTGCGGTATCTCTTCGAGAATATACCACAACTCACGATGCCACACACGGATTCGTAAGTAAACCACATCCCCTTTTTGGATTGTAGCATCACGGCGTTTTCTGCCATATTGCAAGGATACCGTAAAAGGTTTGATGCCCGATAAGTCATGCCAATATGTACCTGCCGCTTCATCGATGGAAGCGATGAGAGAAAATATGGCTGCATGGAGGAATCGGCCTGGAAATTCAGGCAGTTTGCATGAGTTCTTAGCCTTAAGGGCTAATGTTACAGTACCTAACATTATTTAGACCACTTTTCGATGAAGGATTTCGGCATATCGAGTTTGCTGCGATACTTAATGCGTTCATCCATCTTGTTATTCTTAATAGTCATCATGGATATACCATCGGTCCAGTTCTTCGCCGCATTCGGACCATTGGCGATATTCCAATCCATCATCATATACAAATCGTCGAGCATTGCGTTGTACGCGGGTTTATCGGCACCGAGCACATCATCACGATAGGTTGTAAATGCCTTTACATACTCTTCGCTATCCGTTGTACTTTTACCTGTGTTCCACGCATCATGTTCAAACAGGCTAGAGTAACGGCTATTGTTATCAAAAATCGTTACCTCTGTATCGAGTTTAACACTGCCGAAACCGATGGATTTACCCATACCAAGTTTATAATATGTCCGACGTTGACCACCGGAATATTGATCTAGATTAAGAGACATAAGCAATGCACCGAGTTCTACATCGCTAAGGCGTTCAAAATGGATGCGACTGGTGAAAGTAACCCCTCTATCCACAGGACGGATTTTGCGCGTCCCTTTAATCTCTTTTTCTTCCGCTGTACGTGTCCAGTCCTTTGCTTTTGCAAGAGGTTGGTGCCAGTACATCTTATAACCACGTAAGGACGCATGTTCATGGCCCCAATGATTATACGTATTATGGTCATCCACGTTTTGTTCCAAATAGAGTTGGAACGATGTTGGGTTTGGTCCCATCAATGGATGTGGATAATCGGAAGGGCACATTTTAAGCGTACCTTGTACATGCGCATCAGAAAAAGATACACGACCAGCCCAATTATCTCCGTAACCAAATACGCTATCGCATAAATCTACGCCATTATTATGTCGTTCCAAGGAATTTGGCAAATGATCACTAATCTTCAAATCGTAGGCAATACGATAGAAACGACCATGACCAAAATGTTCAACGAGACCATCCTTTTCCGTAAAGAAACAAGGTACAACGAATTTTACATCTGTAGAATGGGTATACTCTTTGGCTGCTTCGCCAGATTTACCCGTTTTCTTATCTAGCAAATCTAATGTGCCGCGGTTCTTATCATCTGCGTAGCTTTCAATACAAGATTGAGGAATCGGAATGCGTTTGTCAAAATTGCCAGGCTTGGTAATGCACATGTAGGATTTTTTAGAGCGCATAGGACCGGTATGAATGTTTACATACGTATTCATCCAATCGATGGATGCCTTATCCTTCTTAAGTTCCATGCCATCATTATCCATATAAGAGCATTTTTTAGACTCGCTAGGAACGGCGAAATAATCATTATTTACAGTTTGAATGATGAAACCAGGTGTCGCCTTAGTAGCCGCCTTGTATTCACCCTTACCATTTTTCTCCATGCCCACCATGCGTTCCGCATAATATTCCTTGAGAGATTTAATAGCGCTCGCAAAGTCACGGAAATAGAGATATCTATCTTCAAAATCGCCCAATCCTGTACCGCGTTGGTATGGTCTAAAGCTACTAGCTGTTACGATTTTAAAGATTTCTTTTACCATGCCCTTAAGGCTAGATCCCGGAATGGTTGGATTGTTTTGACCACCGTAGAATTCGAGAGGCGTTGTATCCTCTTGTTTCGATGGACCACCGATGAATAATGGTGTTTCCGTCGTAATAGTGAGGTCAATATACCCTGTATGTGTACCCGTTTGCGTAACATGGTCACGGTATGCATCCATAACGTCCTTTGTGACGCCTTCAAAATTCCCATCATAGAATTCAGCAGGAATCACATGGCTAGGCAAGCGCACGAAATTGTACGATGCGCTGGCAGGTGTAGATGGATATTTGCTATTGCCATTGCTTCTAGCCCCGCTATTACCATAGGAATTATTGTAACCGCCGGAACGACCTTGACCACCACGGCCACCACCGCGCGGTTCCGTCGCCTTTTTAATATCAAAATCCGGACCGTTTACACGTTGAAAGAAGGCGGCACTAGCCGCATGTTTATTCTTTGCTTTCTTAGCCATACTACGCCTCCTTGTCTACGATGCTCACATACCGGTAATCGGTATAGCTCGCTTGATGGTTATCTAAATATCCAATGTAATTACGCGTTGTTAAATAGCAATACTGTTTCGTTGCTGTGACAGGGATGATTTGTGAAAGCTTACGCCCAGTGTCAACCAAATGGGTAAATCCGTCAATATTATGCAATTGTGCATAGCCTGCATCATTTTCACCAATCATACGAGATGTGGAATCCACGTAGGATACGCTTTCACCAGATGCATCGGAGATGTAGCGATATACTACGGATCCATTTTGAACGGTGATGCGCAATTCTTCTGTATCGTTAAAGATGCGCATATCTTGCAAATAGGCATTTTCAACGGCATTGGAACCATCGGAAAATTGGAATGCACCGTTCTTGTAATAGCCCCATTTTACTTCGTGCACAGACCAGATAACGACGAGGCCATCGTGTTGCATATGTTTCTTCGCAACAGAAGCGATGTTCACATCTGCTAGGGCGCCACAGGTGCCGCTAGTTTTCGTATATACGCCTTCATGGCGTTGTAATTCTTTACTCATGGCAACCTCCTTAGCCGTTTACAGTTTCTTTAATGCATTGTTGCAACGCAATCACTAGGTTTTCAAGATGAGCTGCCTCACCAAATATTACCTTGCCGTTGCCGTCGATGGTATAGCTTTCACCATGATACTGAACGGTAACAGATTTGCCTTGCACACGGCCATAACCGATTGTACGGTTCGCGCCCAATGTAACTTGACCCGTCATGAGGTCCTTCACGAGCAGCATCACAAGGCCAGCCTCCGCATCATTGCAGTTCTTAACAGTCATGCGCAATGGGAACGTCACGGCATCACCTTTAGTATTGCGCACTGGATGGTCTTGGAACAAGGCTCCGTTCATGGCACCGCCGGTGAAACGATCCACGCGGATACGAGGTTGTTCCTCTTGATTGAACTGTTTATCAAAGTAGATTTCATCTACCATGACACGACCTTTGCGGCTGTCCTTATCGTCATCATTGCTATAGCCAAAAAGCGTATTAACGAGCTCACCATTCGATCCGAGGGCTTGAAGAATGCGACCACATTGGTGACGCAATACACCTTTGACGGATGTACCAGGAACGAAAAGCGCAACCGATTTGTCTTCCCATGCTTCTTCAAAGATGGATTTGATAAGCACCGTATCTTCTAAATACGCATCCATATTGATAACTAAATCGCGGTCAGCTACGAGGGCTTGCTTAGGAATGGCTACGGAGGCACCAGATTTGCCAGTTAACCACGCTTTTACATGCTCTGGTTTCGTAAAGTCATAGTGCTCTAAGGCAATATCCTTACAAGCAACACGGCCGAAACCGTTCACCGTACGAGCACCGATAGCGATGCCATGTTGCAAGGCATTAGCCAAGGCAGCAAGGGCCTTTTCTATTTTCTCGCCTTGTTGTTCGTGACAACGACGGGTGACACAATCGATACGCAATTGACCAGTAGCACCGGATTCAATCACCTCGAAATCATATTTAGCGCCATCTACGGTTACACCACGCACATCATCGATGCGAATGCCATCACGTACGACGATATTCGTATTCTCTAAAGGAATATCGTTGATTTGCAACGCACTTTGAGTGCCTTTATCATCGATGGATCCAAATAGCACCAATTCCGCATCAGGTACAAGGCCTTGCAAGGCTTGACGCAATACGCCAGCCAAGGATGTGCCAGGAATGAATGGTTGCCCATCATGGTAGGTCACCACGATATCATCAACCGTATCGTTTAATATATCATTGCTCACGCCAGCACGGATAATCAGTGGGCTCATGAGTTTGACAGTACCAGTCAGAGTGTACCGTCCTATAATACTTGCAGAGTTTAACATACGACGGTCCTCCTTACTTAACTTTTCTAATATGTCTAAAGAAATACAACCAATATTCGTAAGCTACGGTATCAGCTAGTTTTGCTGCATCGAGGCCCGCCATATCGATGAGTTCTGTTGGAATTTGGTAATAGGAACCGCTCGTACCGGATTTAGACAAGCACGCATTCACTAACAGGTTTGCATCAAAATCGATAATATAATCCATCAAATTAACGCGTTTCGTTTCACTGCGTGTGTACGAATGTTCCAATTGGAATTCACGCAAATTCTTTTCAAGCACCTTTTTATCAGCCTTAGTTTGGGCTACAAAGTCTTGCAATTGGCGATGGCCTGTGGCATGTTCTGTACCGAGTTCGGCCAACAACACAGAAGCGAAATACTTGGAGATGCCACGAGCATCCATGGTCCGTTTAATATAGGTATCCACATCGTGAGCGGCATGCAACCGTGCATTCAAGATGATTTGTTTTTCCAATACCTTCTTCGCAATGCGGCGCGTTGGTTTGTGTAAAGACGTAAGTGTTTCTGCTTTCGCCTTACCTAATGGCACCATCGTCCCTTCCAATGGTGTCCAAATACGACCTTGACCATACCCTTCTTGTACGCGAGTCCCCATACCGTTATATAAGATATGTTGCAATGCGGCTATATCATCAGCAGACCAGCCGGAGGCTTTCACCAATTCCACTACACTACCTGCAGAAGCAGCTGATTCAGCACTGCTACGAGCGCCCCAGATGCTATTGAAGTTTTGTTCCTCTTGGTACGATGCGAACACACCGCCGATGGTAATGTCGGAACCAATAGATGCCACTGCACGACCCACTACATCGTGAATGGATGCCGTGCCGAGTAACAATGGCGTATGCAAACGTACATATACGGAATTGCCTTTACTAGTTGCCATTGGCACAGGCGTAATATCTCCAATCGTAACGGTACAGTGACCATATTCCGTACGGCGAGAACGGCCGATATGGCAATCCAAATCCTTAGGGAATTCGCGAACGAAGGATTCCAAAGCCTCTTTAGGACCTACCACGGATCCGACAAACACTTGATTTGGTTCCAAATATTCATAGTTGAAAATCGTGCCATCACTGCTACGGCCTTGTACACGCTCTTGTTCAGATGAGCGAGACATGTGCAATTTAATAGCTGTTTCCACAGAAACGGGGCTACACTCTGTACCATCTAGTACGATAAAGCCCTTTACGCCTTTAAAGCCAAGAAGATTTTGTTTTTCTGGTACATCGTATTCTTGTTTTGCATAAAAGGAATCGACCACTGTGTTAGATGCAAACTTAGTTTCCTTAGCGGCATTCTTATTTTTTTGCAAGCTCAATGGCGCAGGGAATGATGTGCCCTTTACCGTATCTTTATAGGCGGACACGAAACGTAAATCGCCGTAGAATAAATCCATAAAATCCTTGTTCGTATGCGCTGTTTTACCAAGGTTATGAGATTTAATAAACTGAGTAGCAAATAGGCCGCGTAAAATACGTCCGTCAATAGATCCGCGCGTAGCGGTCAATACGCTTGCCGTAGAAGAATTGGCAATGAGCGTTGGGGATTGTATAGTGACCGTAATATTTACTTGTTCCATAGTTTACCCCCTATTGTATCTACATCAAATGCTTTGTCATCGATTTTGCATACCACTTGACCGAATCCACGGTTTCTCTTACCACCGATGCCCGTCATATTGCGTACGGCGCAGCTCAAAATATAGCGGTCCGTATCCGTCATATCCTCTACATCGATGTGGCCCTTAAAGGTAAGGCCTTTGTTAAGCACGCGAGAGTTGTGCAAGGTCCCTTCCATAGCGGTTCCTGTCGTTTGATCGATGGATGTGTAATACCGCATAGATGTGTATTCTTCAAGAACGCGGTCCTTCGTAAACACCGTTGGGTATTGTTCCTCTAATTGCGCCAACTCACGAGATACCACATCATAGTCAGCAATGGTCAAATTTGAGATGGACAATCTAGGTTCATCCGTAACACCTTCTAGACGATTGAATAGGACTTTCACATCGTCCGTCGTGAACGCCGTCATCTTAGCAGTTTCCATCATTTCCGCCACCTCGAGGGCGCTTTCATATAACACACCGCGCACCCGTTTCGCCGGAATGAAAGGAATTCCGTAACGGTCATGAACGATGGTGCTGTCCGTATTCACGTCGCCTTGGCCGGACATCAGCATGGTTGGCGACAATAATTGTATGGTTAATGTGTACATATACTTACTCCAATCCAAGCAATACATAATCCATCAATTCAATGGCATCCGTATACGGTGTGCGCATGTGGCCGTCGATTTTAGCCCATAGTTTGTCTGTGAAAGCATCCCAGCCGGCTACATTCGGCAATGATGCCCCTGTATTGCGCAATTGTTCAAGGAATACGGTCCACATATGTTCATTATCTTGCAATACGGAACGCAATTCCTTCACCTTATTATGAGCCATCACCTTGCCGGCGTTAAATTGTGCTGTACAATCCAATACTTGAGGCAAACCTTCTATATCACCAGAGGCTACGGATTCTGTACGACCGTAGACACGGTATGGACCAAAGTGCATATTGCCTGTTAAGCTGCTGTATTCATTAGCAAAAAATTGTTCCAATGTTGGCGCTGTTTCGCCGTGCAAGAAAGCAAAGTCCATCCAGCAGGATTCTGGAATGGTATGGGATTCGTTGTATGCACGCATCTTGGATTTAGCGCTATCGCAGAGCTGTTCCGCCATTTCATAGCCTCTAAAGAATGGGTACGATGTAGGAATGACCGCAATACCGGCACAAGATGCAATGGACATGCCATCCGCATCACTCAACAATTGTTGCATCAAGAATTGTGACGTTTGCACCGCAATACGAGCATTACAGATGAATGTAATATCGTCACCGCCTACGATGATAGGGCGAATTGGCATCATGTTCGGTTTCAATTCCAATTCTGCATCTAGCACATCATAATGATCGATAATCCATTCTACTGTGGTCTTAAAGCTAGCCAATGTTTTTTCATGAACACGTTTGGACAAAGCGCTGCGTTCTTCCAATGTTTTGCAGGCTCTGAAATGAGCACCCATATTGTTACCGTCAATATGAACGATAGCAATGTCGTTAATGCCCGTTTTGCTATTGTCTGTCGATTGGTTTTGACCCAAATCTTCTAGTTCAGATGGGAATACCCAGTCCGTATCTTCTGTACCGAATAGGTCGAGGCTCAATCGTTTATTCGCTGCATCAAAAGCGTTGAATTTAGCAGAAAAGGATGTCGCCACAAGGCGTTTTTCGCCTATTTGCTCCGTTGTATCCGCCACATCCCCGCTATAGTCGCAAATTGTCGTCAAGCCCGTATTGGCTGGTGTCACAATCGGATGTAGGGTGTATTGATTGGTCTTTAATTGTGAATACAATACGCCTAAATCACTAGAGAATTTGTCTTTATCAAGGGAAATGGTTCCCGATGTAGCACCCACCTTGAGGGATGGATATTTCGTCAACACGAGAGTGGTAAACTGTTTGATAATATCCGCAACGAGTGCTTCATGAGCTTCGTCAATCAACACCAATGCATTACCGCCGCCGATATACGCCACATACACAGGGGTTGGCAATGCCGCAAGGCTTTCACCACGGCTTAGCCAAGACGTCGTATCCGCCGCTACTCCGATATTTTTAATGACCTCATCGCACAACACATTCTCAAATAATCGGTCCACAATATACGAAGCCCCTACGTTGGCCTTCAATTTATTGTTCGCGAAGATGTACTTTTGAATGGACTGCACATCAAACAAAATCGCATTTACTTGCATAGGCTCACTCCTTACCTATAAAACACAACACGGATTAGCGACAATACTCGCGGAACTGAACGAACTGAAAGTTCACGATTTTCTCGTTCACCCCATCCCCATAGGATTCCTCGACCACCCGTTCACTGGTGGCTGCCACAACGGTAATCCCGACGGCGAGCAATCGTTCCACTAAGGCGTGACAATAAATGAATTCCCCTTGGCAGAGCACCGCCGTTGGATGCAAGGCGATGATGCGCGCTGCATATTCTTGCGCCAACTGACTAATCTCTGCCGAAGATGCCATAGGATCAATCTGAGGGAATGGCATGTCCATAATCACCCCATATTGACGCCCCGCATCGAGCTGTGCATCCGACCAATACTGGGACGGATGGTTCGTATGGTTGATAAACATGGAATCCCCTCTTTCATGAAATGCGATACGCTAAATTTCATTTATACTTCATCTTAAATAATAGCAAATACTGAGAAAAAAATCACTTATAATCATGCACTTTATGAAAGTTTTATGATTACGAAACAGTTTTTACCTCCATATCTGCACTTACATCACTCATTTGATCTAAATAACTCATACAGTCCTTTACACATTGTTGAATCCACTGACGTGGTGACATGCCATCAAACCGCTTAACTGTAGTTGTCATATAGGACTCATATAATGATACCCAGTTCTTTTGAGCAGCTTTAGACATAAAACAACCACGTTCAGTGATTTCAAAATCTGTATCATTTACCATATGGCGATTCAACACTTTTAAAATAAAACGATCCATCACCTCTTGTCGTACTAAATCCATCAAGTCATAAACGAAACTATCCTTACGATTATTCGTACTATGTAGCAGTCCAATACGAACATCGAGGCCCGATGGCAAAAGACAAGCTCGCACCTCACGTTCTAGAAATGAATAGCCATAGCTAAGCAACGCATTTACAGGATCAGGACTTGGGTGACGCTTACGTCCAGTAAATTCCCAAGGCTCAGAAAGGCATGCGCCCCATACGGAAAAATAGGTTTTAGACGCTAACCCTTCCATACCGCGCAGACCATCCACAGTCCTAACTTTACCTACACGCTTTAATAGGCCGTATAAGGTCTTACGCACAAAATCATAGTTAGGCAATGCTTTAGTTTTACTATACTGTTCTAAGATAGAAATCTGTGCTTGAATCTTCTTCTGCACAATATATTGAGCCCCCATTAGGGCAAAGGATTCGTCTTGAAAGTATCGTGTTTGCCATAATAACTTAGATAGTGATGTTTTTTCATCCCCCAATGTGCCAACTAGGCGATATGCATGGTCCACAAACTGAATAAGAGACCCCTGCTGCACCAAAGAATACATCACTTGCGTAGATAATTGCGTTGTACGACCAACTACTAACGTTCCTACTGTCGCCATTGGCAATTCTCGCAATACCTTATGATCTTGTTCTAATACTAATAAACCACCATCTTGATTAACTGACACACCCGGTGTCATTACATATACTGTTTCTACCATGTATACCACCTCCTACAAATTAAATGATTAATACAGGCCCCTCATTAACAGGAAGGTCCTGATTACACCATATCGGCGTCTTAGCCGTATCTGAAATTGAAATCACAAGCAATCGCTTTGTCATATCATTACCGGTTAACTTCTCTAATTGTTTTATAATTGTTTCAATGCGTACACGTACATGAGAGCATAAAAATACGCTGTATTGAACGCGATAGCAAAAAGATTCTAAATACTTAACAACCTTGTTTCTGATTTTTGTATCTGAAATATCATATGAAATAAGATACTGCATACAACACCTCCAAACTAATAACAAACTCATTAACTACATTCATTATACAAATCTAAAGAGAAGTACAATAATCAGAAAAACTAGGAATGAAAAAGCTGTGCCTCTGTTATAACACAGAGAGCACAGCTCTTTTAGTAATAGATATGTAATTGTAAGTTAGAAATGTTGAGGCCGCATCATCGCTTTTTCCCTTTGCTAGCACCCTTCGTCGCATACCGTAAGCGGTAAGTACTGTTGCAACTAAAAGAATACTATTCTGCACAAAAGCAAATAGGTAAAGTGTTTCAATACCGCAAGTGGTAAGTACTGTTGCGACTCAAATAACCATTGGGCATATGAAGCAGTAGAAGGACTTCGGTTTCAATACCGTAAAGGGTAAGCACTGTTGCAACGCAAAACCAGTACTTCTCAAAAACATCATCTAAAAGTTTCAATACCGTAAACGATAAGTACTGTTGCAACATTATACCGCTTTTCAATCGTATAATACATTGATTGCGTTTCAATACCGTAAACGGTAAGTACTGTTGCAACGATAGACCCAAAGTAAATTTGTTAATCCCGCATGGGTTTCAATACCGTAAACGGTAAGTACTGTTGCAACGTTCCCTATGACACAAAGTGGTTGCGTAGGTAACTACGCTAGTTTCAATACCGTAAACGGTAAGTACTGTTGCAACTAAGAAAACTGGAATACCATTGATCTTTAGTTTAACTGAAGTTTCAATACCGTAAACGGTAAGTACTGTTGCAACGATTGTTTTGAGTAAACTGTGCAACCCATTTTTGTTTCAATACCGTAAACGGTAAGTACTGTTGCAACCGATAACTACGAAAACTTGGACTGGAATGTAGGTAATTTGAGTTTCAATACCGTAAACGGTAAGTACTGTTGCAACAGCAGGTCCTAGAAAGCCAATATTCATGGGGCTCAAAATTAGGTTTTAAAAAACCTCACACCGTAAACAGTCAAAATATGATTCCATTCGGTTCATAATATCTACAAACCTAGGTAAATACTGGTAGAAAATGATTTTTCTAAGATTACAGTAATTATAAGGGTTTTCGAGTTTTACGTCAATATGCAGGGAGATTTTCTAAAAGGAACGATTTTTATAAAATACAGGTAGTAACTAGGCTTATTGCTATTTTGACAACTTTTATAGATCAAGAAAACCTTTTCCACTGCTAGTATATTATAAAAAAGACCTACCCGCATGATATCACACGAATAGGTCTAACCATTGTCTAATTCATTATTCACTTTTTAATTATACCTCAACACATACATGTACTAAACCAAAATCTATAGATGGGAACATATAAAACACCTCCTCATAATATATACGAAAATATTTCAATTAAAACTAGTCTTCATCAAGTGCATCTAGCACTGCTACTAACACTGCAACTGCAGCTTCTACTACTAATGGGGACATAATACACCTCCTACTCCTATATCAAATTAATCCTTAAATATTTCATATACTGATACGCCAAAAGACGCACCTTCTACAAGGCTCATTACTACACCTACCAATGGAAACATATTCATTCCTCCTCATACAACAAACATAACACATACTTAATTCAATAGAAACTAATCATCAAGTGCATCTAGCACTGCTATTAATACTGCAACTGCAGCATCTACCGCTAATGGGGACATAGTATAACACCTCCTTATTAATAATATGATTAAATACATTTCATTCAACTATAACTTTAGAATTAAATTTCGTTTCATGTTCATTAACCTCACAATCTACAACAACCTACATTCATAGTATAAACCAATAAGTAAAAATCCCTCTATCAAAATAACTAAGACAAACACCCCTCCGAGCAAATCAAATTGATCTACTCGGGGTTATCGATAAGCACTGTTATAACAAGCATATTCCAATATCAAACTTGGAAGGTAACTCAGATTGAGTTTCAATACCACAAACTGACAAAACTAGTCAGATAATAACCATGCTAATAATAATAACATAGGTCCACCTCCTATTCATTCAATAACGTATCAACTGTGTATAGTATATATCACATCGACCAATTAATCTCATCAAAATAACTAAGAACAATATACTAATTAGATAAAACAAAAGAGCCCTGCCCATATGTTACCATACGGACAAGGCTTCGCTTAGAGGTGCAATCTAGCACGAACTTTGATGATATAGTTTATAGTATTTACCGAAAGGAGAAATTTTTACATTCGCACCTCACACCACTAAGTACTCAGTATTAACTGATGTATTTATTATAACAAAGGTATCAAATTATACGTATTCAAAAAAACTAGGAAGAATTCATTTCGCTACAGATTAATACTTAGAGTATGATGGTAGCTTTTTATAGCCTTCCACATCTACAGATGAGATTTCTACGGCACTCCACCCCCATTTATTTTTTGAACGATCATAGGAGCGAATCGCAGTACCAGCAACTACATCACCACTAACCAATTTATAATCATCTACTAGTTGACGTTCTATAAATACATTGGTACGTTCTGTGAAAGCAATCCCACCAGTAACAACTTTTACTATATTCTCAAAATCCATAACTAATGAACTAGGTGGACTTTGTCTTACCTTTTCACAGGAAATAACATTATTTACAACGGTACCATCCTTACGTTCAGCAGATGAATAGGAAACAGATACAACATCCATTACCTGTAAAGGAGTGCTTTCATCAACAGTATAGGAAAGTAAAACATCACCACTGGCTACTATATAAGCATGATTACGGCGAGTGTCCACTCGATTCACAATACCAATATGATGAGGGAACTCTTTGGTAGCATCAGTCTGCTCAATCATAAAAATGTCACCACGACTATATCCAGTCCATTTCATTTTTACACGAATAGGTGTACCAAATTCTTTAGATATATTACGTAATATAGAAGGTTTAACATGAATTTCCTTAGGTGGCTCAGAATTGGATTTCATCACAATAATATTAGTAGCTTTTCCTTTTTCAGTTGTATAAGTCGTCCCAACAATCCCTTCATACCAAGGAAAATCCTTATACAACAATGCCAATGCAGGCACACTATGCTCAATATAAAACTCATCAGTAACAGGTTTACTATCTGGCATATACCAAGACGCGTTCACATATTGATTTAATATGTCTTCAATCTTGTGCCCCTTTGCCTGTCTAGCTTCAATCAAATACCGCGTTTCAGAACTAGCTATATCAAACCATTCTAATTCGATTAACTGTTTAATCAAGCCGAGTCTTGACTTACCATTATAGTATGCATCTGTTTGACACAGAATCGATTTACAGTAACATGCCAATGCGAGCTTTGCATCACCTTCTACGGTTTCTGCCAATCCCTTCCAAAGCCAAAATTCATAAGGTTTGTCATGTAAGAGCTTAATAATGATAGCTTGAGCACGATCAAGCTGATTTACCATTGTTAACGCTTTGGCAATATTCCATTTCAAAAATAATGTATTTTCATGTAACTTACTTAACCGTGATGTTGCTATATCACATAATGCAATGACGCTATCCTCATCAACCTTTTTATTAATACCATCTAGGGATTTCTTTAAAATTCTTGAGACTAAAGAACTACCTTCGCGTTGTTTCCCATCTGCATCGGTATAAGTGCTAGTCTTATAATCCTCATACTCAAAACAATTAAAATCAGTTTGTAACGCATACATATATAATTTAATAGGCTGTTCTTCATCCTTAAAAGATAAGATACTTCTCCATACACATCGCATCAATAAGGTTTCATCTGAAAGCCCCAATGAGAAAATCTCATCTAAATAAAATACAACATGATCAAAATTAACGGCTTTGTCACTCATCTTTTGTTTTAAGAGCGTATATAAACGCCACGCATAAGAGCGTTTAACATTCAAATTATCTGGAAATTGTTTCACTAATGCTTTTGCTCGTTTGGCCGCCTCCACAAATTTATTGGCGTCCTTAAGGGCCTTAATCTCCTGAAGCCCTTTATATTCTGGACTAGCCATCCGTATAGCAAACTCACGCTGTTTAAGCAAGATTTCTTCAGTTCCCTTAGAATTATCAATTTCTAGAGCTTGTAATTCATTACAATATTCTTCTAAATGTTCAAGTTGATTTGTATTAACTCCGCGTTTAATTAAATCAATTAAACACCACGCATAGGCTCTTATATTCCATGCATCATGACCTGCCGCGTTCATTAATTCTTTTGCTAACTCAAATGCACGATCAATATCTTGATGACGTAAATCAAAAACATCCTTGCTCGTATATTTCGTCTTAGTTTCCATAGCTACATAACTCCTTCTTCCAAAACGGATTTAATATCGTCAGCCAAGTCCGAATCATTACATAAGCTATCTATAAACTGGGTTTTCGTAACTCGTTTTTTACCATTATAAATGATATCCATCGTAATCGTACCTATACCTCTTTTGAAAGTATATCGAACTCGGTACGGAGCACACTTGATTTCTTTAATTCCAATATGATGTTCTTGTAACTTAGCTTCTAACTGTTCACTATAAGCTTGTAAAAACTCTTTAAATGGTTCTGGATATACTGCTCGTTGAACAATCGATTCCACATTTTGTGTTTGTTCCATAAGTGGTTTTTCATCTATTTGTATCAACAATCCTACCAACACATTCAATGAAGTATATAATTGATTAGAATTATTTTTATTACTAGGACTTATACTCCTGATAATATGCTTGCCATTATAGTAAATTTTATACTCTTCTAATTTACCTTCAATCTGAATTTGATAGATATCATGATAGTCATGAGATGCAACTTTCTTAATAATAATATCTTGACCTGCCAAAGTCTTAACAACCATGCGGCAAATACCTTGCGAAATACGAGACAATGAAGCTAACTCAAAATCAAGATATGTATCAATTGCACAATCTTCTTGTAGTTTTGAGGTTAATTGTTTTTGATTTTCAGCGAATTTCAATTCATCTACTTCAATATTAGAATCAGCTCTTCTATCCCACCAATTAAGTAAATATAAGCGCTCCGTTGCCCTTGTGATTCCTGTATATAACCACTTAAAGCCATCTATAGACAATATGTTATTATAATGCTGACAATCTAGAAATACACGTTTCCACTCACTACCTTGTGCTTTATGACATGTAATCGCATACCCATATTTAGCCTGAACCGCATTAAAATACGGATCTGACATCATTAATTTCAATCGCTCGTGACTATTGTTAAAAAGAATTCTCTTGCGCTCTTCTTCTGATTCATCATCCTTATTTTCTGCTTTCATTTGTTGCGCAATAGATTTTAAAGCATTAGTGTTTCTTATATAAAAATCTTTATATAATGCTTTTTGTTCATCTGCATCCAACATGGCATTAGACGATGTTAACAAATCTTCTATTAATAGGGTAGGTGCTACAATACGCATACCATTTTCATTAATAAATTCGACTTGAACATGTCTAAAGTTAAGATCTACAATCCGTTCTTTATTCAATTGAATTCGACGAGACTCTACATGACCTACAGACGTAACTGTTGCAAATTCTCCATTAAACACGCGGTGTCCATCGATAAATGTATTTTTAGAGAACATAATTCGATCACCTGGCACTATTGTCTTAGCCCCAGGATATAAAGACTCTCGTATCATCATGTTATACATACCTACTAAGTCATTCTTAGAGGCAATCACAATGGTCTGCGCATCCATATTATTATTGCAGTTCATCATATAAGTGTCTAAAAATTGTTCAGCCTTAATGCCTACTACCTCTGAATCATCTTGCTCAATAGTTAAACGATTTAACTGATGTCGAGCTAAATCATTTCGAATATGCAAGGCATTCTTTAAAATGAGGCTATCTGTTTTTTGACGTACTACTTCAGTAAGTTGGAAGGAACGAATAGGAAATTCATCACCATATAACTTTTTAAAATACTCTTCAGATAAAGCTGGAGAGTGATTCATTCTAACAGGCATAAGCTGTGCATCATCACCAATAAAAATGACTTTCTTAGCATGTTCATTAGAATCTAGATTTATATAGTGCATTAAATCATCTAATAATTTCCCGCTACCAAATTGGATGAATTCGTTATTTGCCATAGCATCGGACAACATGGAGCTTTCATCAATCAAATACACATGATTAGCTGGATTTTCGTTGTCCTTTAATTCGAATACTAGTTTAAAGGTTTCTCCCTCTTGATTTCTTCCATATTCGTTCAACATATTAAGAGAGTAAATCATAGAATGTACAGTAGATGCAGAATGACCTGTTTTCTCACGCAATACCAACGTCGCTTTACCAGTTGGCGCAGATAAACTGCAACTACGTCCAACATTCTTAAGATAATTAACCACACCTTTAAGGATGAAAGTCTTACCTGTACCAGCATAACCTTTCATTAGGAACACATGTTCCGAATCATTGTTAAGGAAATCCTCTAGTTGCGCTACTAATTCTTGCTGATCTGCGGTCAAAGCATATCCTTTAAACTCGTCTACCAAATGATAGTAAGCTGCTGTTTCTTCTGGATATAGATTGATATGATTCTTTTGAATAACATCGGCATATTCCTTAGCACGTACCGCTGTAATTTTCTCGCGCTCTTCAGAACTAATCTTACTATACACTTCATTACGTTTAGCAATGGAACCATCTGGGTCACGATGTAAAGCTTCTAATTCATCATCCAGACTAATAGAATCAGACTGATTTACAATTGATTTATTTTCAGGCAAAACGAATTCAGGATAATCCGTAATAGCAGGGTCCAATTTAAAACATAGCCATTTACTCAATAAATATGATTCCTTTAAGCAATGATTAACCACCTTTTGATCACACTCAATAACCTTATGAGCCATATCATTACCATTAACACGAAGAAGATGCAATTTTTTTATAATATCACGTGGAACTGCTCTAGAAAATTCATATTTTTGTAATTTACTACAAAAACTATCATTAGGATTATTAGGCAACTGTAAGTCGTTATACAAATAATTAGTAAAACTCTCGGCAAATACGCGTAACTTAACTAATGCAATTTGATGATCTGCATACAAATACCGTTCAGAATCCGTAGCCATTTTATACATCTCAGGATTTATGGTCTCTAATCTTGAAAAATTATGTGTCCCCATATGCCACCTCAACCATTTACAAATACTTTGTAAATCATGAGAATTTCATGAATTATTAATTTTAATTATAGGGTAGCCATAAAGTTCCGTCAATAATTGTAATACTATACATTAAATCAACTTAATACTAGTTATGCCAAAACAAAATATTAAAAATAACTAAAAAAATCCCCAAGTAAACATGATTGTCTACTTGGGTGTCTTTGCTTACACTATGTTATTAAAAATCACAAATGAGAAAAAAATATTTCACTGATTAGGTTTTCTAGCACAAAAATAATGACTAAAAATTTGTGAGTATATTCATTATATACCGTAAACGGTAAGTACTGTTGCAACATATTCTAGGATATGATCATATCTATACTAATGCATTTAGGTTTCAATACCGTAAACGGTAAGTACTGTTGCAACACGTTGTTCTACAGGACCATAGTTTTCTGGAAGCAAAGTTTCAATACCGTAAACGGTAAGTACTGTTGCAACCCACATATGATTATGTATCTTGCAGACTATTATCAGCATTAGTTTCAATACCGTAAACGGTAAGTACTGTTGCAACTTGGATGTAGTAGCTTCAATCTTAGGTATGCCTATCTATGTGTTTCAATACCGTAAACGGTAAGTACTGTTGCAACTCTCCTAACGACAAATAATATCTAGAGGAAGGTCTTAATGAGTTTCAATACCGTAAACGGTAAGTACTGTTGCAACAGCGGGTCCTAGAAAGCC
>OGKA01001077.1_pt1 | contig 24599 bp, 20 predicted proteins | sample 1572211 | NCBI WGS metagenome assembly OGKA01 (sample SAMEA2582125, study PRJEB24529) | metagenome | biome: Human gut stool | place: China | collected 2011 | reverse complement strand
TAACGGTATCATACGGAATTTTCAGTTCAGAAAATTCCTACCCGCGAAAAGTAACCCATTTTCTTACTGTCGGATCCGTGCACTTTTCTGCCCGTAAAAACGTCCGGTTTCTGAAACTGAAACACGATCCTGCCGCTGCTTCGCATTCCGGACCGTCAGGATCGTAGCCGCTGTATGATACAAAATTTTCAGTTCAGGGAATTTCCATCTGCAAAAGCCAGTGATCTTAACAGCTCTGCAACCTCTCTTGGAGTTTCACAGAGATAATCTGCCCCGGCATCCTGAAGCTCTTCCCTGCTGCCGTATCCGTAAAGCACGCCTACCACGGAAAGTCCCGTCTTCTTCGCGCCTTCCACGTCATGTTTCCGGTCGCCCACCATGATCACGGATTTCTTTTCTTCCTCGCCGATCCCGTTTTCTTCCAGCACATACCGGATCACGTCATCCTTGTTCACGCGCTTTTCATCCAGGGACGCGCCGCCGATGAATTTAAAGTAGTTTGTCAGATGGAAATATTCCAGCACGCGCTTTGCGGTCACCTCCGGCTTGGAAGTTGCCACATAGAGTTCGAGTCCTGCGTCCTTTAAGGACTTTAACATCTCCTCAACTCCGGCAAACGGTGCGTTGTCCTTCCATCCTTCCACATCGTAATAGTCCCGGAACACGTAGATCGCATCCTCCGCGTCCTTCTCGGAGAAATTGTAATACTCTTTAAAACTGTCGGAGAGCGGCGGACCGACAAACGGTTTTAAAACATTCAGGTCATCCACCTGGATCCCATAATGCTTCAATGCATACTGAACGCCTTTCGTGATCCCCGGCATGGAATCCGTCAGTGTCCCGTCAAGGTCGAAAAATACTTTTTTTAACTTCATTCTGTTTCCTCTTTCATGTATTCCAATATCATCATTCCGCCGCATATATTTTCTCCTGCTCACAGCGAAACCGTTTTTCCATATTTCAATTTCACAGGTATTTCTGCGATACCAGTGTCTTATTATCCCATGGCGGAGTATAAATGTCAATTGTAAAAAGCGGCATGCTCCAAAACGATCTTCACCGCCCGTCGCATGCCGCTTTTCCCTTATCCTTTTTTATCCTAATCCTTTTATCTGACCCGGAGTTTTTACCGGAAAAACTCGTGATTTCCATGTTTAAACAGGAATTCCAGATGTCTGTCAAACCAGCTTGCGTTCTTCCTGGAAGATGCCCGCCGGTTCATGAAATACAGGGCGCCGTCTGTCAGATCTTCACCCGAAAGTGCCCTCTCGACTGCCTCTACGGTCTCGGCCGTGACCTTGCAGCGCTTGATGGATCCGTTTCCCACAGGGGAAAACTGGTGCTTCTGGTAAACGACTTTCGTGATCGTGTTCGGGAATGCATCATCCTCCACACGGTTTAAGATCACGTTTGCCACCATGACACGTCCTTCGATGTCGCAGTTTCCGGCTTCCGCCTGAACGATCCGGAGAAGAACATTGTAGTCGCTTTCGGAATACCTCGTGAACGCTTCTCTTGCAGGTTCCTCTGCCACGACGGTCTCTTCTGCTGCCGCCTGTACCCTGGCTTCCCCGGACACCTCTGTTTCCGGCTCTGCCTGCGTGATCCCGCTCACTTCATCCGCCGCAGCCGCAGTTTCTGTTTCTGCAGCTTCTTCCGGACCATGATCCGCGGCCGCAGTTTCCGATCCTGCAGCAGGCTCTGTGATGCTCTCCTCTTTCGTCTCTGTATTTTCTGTTTCTGTCCTGATATCTGCTTCCGTCTCCGCGGATGATGCTTCATCCGCCGTCGTCTCATCCTCTAAAACATTTCCGTCTGTTTCCGGAAGAGCAGTATCTTCTGTCTCCTCCAGACTGTCTTCATCCGAACCTCCCTGCGTCTCGGCATACGCGACAATCGCGTTTTTGCCTCCGCCCTGGAAGTCCACCGCTGTAAATGGAATCACTGCGATCAGTGTTGCGCCCATCGTGAGGACTGCCGCATTCCGGTGCATCTTCTTTGTCACACCGCCGAAGAGTGATTTCACAAACTGAAAGACTGTCTGAAGAAATGAGTTCCATGGATTCATTTGAATACCCTCTTTCTCCGTCCTGTCGCCGGTTGTTCATTCCGACCGTTTTCCGGCCGGTGTCTGTGATTATAGGAGAATGAGGGGGCGAATGTCAATAAGTCCTGCACAACTTTGTTACATTTTACAGCCTGTTTTTTAAAGATTGTTACATTTTTTTAATAGTTTTTCCAAATATAATCCACACAAAATCTGGATTTTTGGTAGTATTGGCAAGTATAAAATATTGCAAATATTACAATTTTGTTAAATATTGAGTTCCCATTTTTGAGTGGTTTCCCATAACGTTTTCAGTTATGTCAACTAATTTAGCTGAAGATCCAGAAGTTTTGCCCCGACATAGTCCGCAAGAGCCTGCGGGGAAAGCAGGACCTGAAAGCCTCTCTGGCCGGCGCTGACCGCGATCGTTTCATAATTTAAAGCCGCTTCATCGATAAATGTCGGGAACTTTTTCTTCATGCCGATCGGGGAACAGCCGCCGCGGATATAGCCTGTTGTGGCCAAAAGATCCTTCATCGGAAGCATCTCCACCTTCTTATCTCCTGCCGCTTTTGCTGCCTTTTTTAAGTCCACCTCGCCATCCACCGGGATACAGCAGACGAGAAAACCTGTGCGCTCTCCTTTCAGCACGAGAGTCTTAAACACACTCCCGTGGTCCACTCCCAGCATGTCAGCCGCATGGCTCCCGGAGAGGTCATGTTCATCCACCGGGTACTCCTTTGACTCATACGGGATCTTTGCGGCATCTAAAAGCCGCATCACATTTGTCTTTGTTTTATCATTTTTTGCAGATTTGCTCATAAATTTTTCCTCCTGAAAGCGACATTCTCTCTGCCGCCTTTGACTGCAGCCGGCTGCACATCCTCTCGACCGCATCTTCTTTATACAACGTCTTTGTAAAAAAATCCAGTCTTTTCTATAAAAGAATGTCTGCCCACATATTTGTACCTTTAAGCCTGTATTTTATTACAGTCAGCGCAGCAAGTGCGCAGATCTGCTGAACAGTTACCATTTTTCGCTGCATTTACTGCCACATAAAAACAGACAGCCGGTCCCGCATTTTCGCAAAATCGACTGCCGTTTTCCATCTTCTGATCTGTTTCTTCTATATAATATATCGCTTCTGATTCCGCATCCCGAAAGCCTATGAGAGGATCATTCGGTCGTTCGCGAGCGCGCCGCCCGCGGCTTCCTCAAACTTCGCGAGAAGATCCTGAACCGTCAGGTGCTTCTTCTCCTCACCTGCCACATCATAGATCACATGGCCTGCGTTCATCATGATCAGGCGGTTTCCGTGGGCGATAGCGTCGCGCATATTGTGGGTGATCATGAGTGTTGTCAGATGCTCACTGTTTACGATCTTATCGGTTGTCTCAAGGACCTTTGCTGCCGTCTTCGGGTCGAGAGCCGCCGTGTGCTCATCTAAGAGAAGAAGTCTCGGCTTCTTTAAGGTCGCCATAAGAAGTGTCAGCGCCTGTCTCTGTCCGCCGGAGAGAAGGCCGACTTTCGATGTAAGGCGGTCCTCCAGGCCAAGCCCCAGGATCTTTAACTGTTCTCTGTAGAATTCTCTCTCTTTCGCGGTGATCCCCGGTCTCAGGGAGCGCGTCATTCCTCTTCTCGCCGCCAGGGCCATGTTCTCCTCGATCTGCATGGTGGCAGCCGTTCCTGTCATCGGGTCCTGGAACACGCGTCCGAGATACTTCGCACGCTTGTGCTCCGGAAGCTTTGTGACATCCACATCATCGATCTTGATGGTTCCCTCGTCCACAAACCATGTTCCCGCAACAGCGTTTAACATTGTGGATTTTCCGGCTCCGTTTCCGCCGATGACGGTGACAAAATCGCCCTCATTCAGGTGAAGGTTCAGTCCGTTTAATGCGGTCTTCTCATTGACCGTTCCCGCATTGAATGTTTTGTAGATATTATGAAGATCAAGCACGCGGAGCACCTCCTCTTTTTACCGGTTTAGAAAAATATTTGCCTTTCATGTACGGGATTGCAAGAAATACCGCAACGACAAGGGCAGACAGGAGTTTCAGATCGTTGGAATTTAATCCCATCCAGAGAACGATCTGAAGGACCAGGTAGTAGATGATCGCTCCGAAGGCTACGGAGAAGAGCTTAAAGCCGAAGTTCTGGCTGATCTTTCCAAATACCACCTCGCCGATGATGACTGCTGCGAGACCGATAACGATGGCGCCACGGCCTGCGTTGACATCCGCAAAGCCCTGATACTGGGCATATAAGCCGCTCGCAAAGGCAACGATCCCGTTAGAGATCATAAGACCTAAGATCTTTGTGAAATCGGTATTGATGCCCTGGGCACGTGACATGTTCTGATTGGAACCTGTGGCACGGATGGAGCATCCGATCTCTGTTCCGAAGAACCAGTAGAGGACCGCGATCAGGATCACAATGATCAATGCCGTCACGAAGATCGTGTTCCTGTAAAATGCGACTCCCTTTACATAACGGAGAGACACTAAAAGATCATACTTATCCACACTGATGGCCTGATTTGCCTTACCGCCCATAATGCGGAGGTTGATGGAGTAGAGACCAAGCTGGGTCAGGATTCCCGCAAGGATCGCCGGGATCCCCATCGCCGTGTGAAAGATTCCGGTCACAAGGCCCGCGATCATTCCCGCGATAAAGGCTGCAAACAGGGACACTCCCACAGAATGTCCGTTTAACATGAAAATGATGCAGACAGCACCTCCCGTACACATGGTTCCGTCCACGGTAAGGTCTGCAAGATCGAGGATCTTATATGTAATATAAACGCCGATCGCCATGATGCCCCAGATGAGTCCCTGTGCACAGGCACCCGGCAATGCATTAAACAATGTTGCAAAATTCACGTTTCTTTCCTCCTATGGCTGATGATAACAAACAGGGTGACAAAATTTTTTGCTGTTTGCCACCCTGATGTCCTCATAATTTCAAGTCGTTATTATTCTTCGATCACAACGTAGTCATCCGGAACCGTGATTCCAAGTGCCTCACAGTTTGCCTTATTGTATTTCTTTGTTACCTCCGGTGCAAACTCGATCGGCATTTCCTTTACATCTTTGCCGTCTATCAGAATCTCTGCGCCCATCTCACCGGCTTTGTATCCGATATCGTAGTAGTCGATGGAAAGAGTTGCAACGCCGCATCCGGAGCAGATTCCTTCTTCACCTGCAATTACCGGAACTTTCGCCGGAAGGCAGATATTGTTTATGATCTCTGCATTGGAAGCAGCCGTATTGTCAGTCGGAACATAGAGAACATCGTTCTCTCCTGCTGCTGTTGTTGTTACGGAAGCGATATCGTTGGAGTCTGCGAAGGTGTATTCCTTACAGGTATATCCGAGATCCTCAAGATATCCTTTTACGGTTGTTGCCTGGTATTTGGAGTTCGGCTCTGCGGAGCAGTATAATAAGCCGACATTCTTTGCATCCGGGAACAGCTCATTTAACATTGCTGCCTGCTGGTCGAGCGGAGCAAGATCGGAGGTACCGGAGATGTTGAGACCTGTCGTACCTGTCCAGTTGTCGATATCAAGTGCTGTCGCGTAATCTGTGATGGAAGTTCCGAGAATCGGAATCTCGCTGGTTCCTGCTGCCGCTGCCTGAAGTGCTGCGGTCGCATTTGCAAGGATCAGGTCCACATTGTTGGAAACGAACTGGTTGATGATCGTTGCGCAGGTAGCGGAATCGCCGGATGCGTTCTGAAGATCAAACTTGACCTTGTCACCGAGTTTATCTTTCAATGCAGCCTGGAAACCTTCTGTCGCCGCATCAAGTGCCGGGTGCTGTACTAACTGGCAGATTCCCACATTGTAGGTCTTTCCATCTTCTTTTGCTGCTTCTGTGGAATCGGCCGCTGCTGTCGTTGTCTCTGCTGCAGCTGCTGTTGTCTCTGCTGTGGAACTGGATCCACATCCGGTTAATGCGGAAGCCGCTACAACGGCTGCCATTGCAAGTGCTGTTACTTTTTTCATAATATCGATCTCCCCTCAGCTTTTCTTTTTTGTAACATCCCGCTGTCATTTTCAGGATCTGTATATCCTCCCCTTCAGATGGGATCTCACATTCTCAAATGCGTTGTTGCGTTACGCTTTAACGCATGTAAGTGAAACTGTCCTTATCATACACCTATACGCCGGATTCGTCAAGCTTGATTTTCCTGTTTTTACCTTTTCTTGTTACAGTACACGGGCACTCTATGCCCGCGCACTGTAGCAGGATTTTGCCGATGCTTCGCATTCCGAATCGGCAAAATCCACGACCACAACGTTATCATACGGAATTTTCAGTTCAGAAAATTCCTATCCGTGAAAAGTAACCTTTTCTCAATATCCCACAATAATTGTAGGTTTTCCACAATTTGTCAGACGATTTTTGTCAGGAAACAGAATCTGTTTTGTCCGCAAAAACTTTCAGGAATCTCTCCCCATACTTCGCATACTTAAATTCCCCGACTCCGGAGACCGTCAGCATTTCTTCCTTATTCTTCGGCCTGATCAGACACATATGCACCAGAGTCTTATCGGAAAATACGATATACGGTGGAACCTTCTCCTCCCGTGCGATCTCACGGCGCAGTTCTTTTAACCGGTCAAATAGTGTCATCTCCGCCTCCGTAAACGACTCGGTACCGGCTGCCATCTTTGTCTTCTTCGCGCCGCCGGAGATCTTTCCTGTCTTCACTCTCTCCTGCTCCTTCGGAAGCTTCATCATGACCGTCTCACCGTCGTTTAAGAGCACTTCCGCATTCTTTCCCGGCTTCACGATCGCGTACTCGTCAGAGGTCACCACCAGATATTCTTTTATCTGCAGAAAATTTAAAACCTGTCTTAACCTGTAGACCGGGACTTTTGCCAGCTTTCCGTAAAAGGAATTTTCATCCATGTGATAATTCCTGATCTTCGCCGTCGAAGCTCCGTGCACCGTGTCGAGGATCACCGTAGTCCCGTACCGCCCGCGGCACTCCGCGACGCAGCCGACAATGGCTCTCGCGATCTCCGTCACATCCGTCTCCTCAAACTGTGTCTTACAATTAGAACAGTTTCCGCAGTATCCGCTTCCGTACTCCCCGAAATACCGGAGAATATACTCCCTGAGGCAGTCATTCGTAAAGCAGTAGAATGTCATCTTTTTTAACCGCTCCCTGTCGCGCTCCGCAACGATCTGCCTTGTCACATCGTCGAGTTCTTCGTTGTCACGGTTGTTGTCGATAAACATCTGGTTCGTCACAACATCCCGCCCGCCGTACAGGAGCAGACAGTCCGCCGGTTCCCCGTCACGGCCCGCGCGCCCGGCTTCCTGATAGTAACTCTCCATATTTTTCGGCATGTTGTAGTGGATCACAAAGCGGACATTCGATTTGTCGATCCCCATTCCAAACGCGTTTGTCGCCACCATGATCTGGGCGCGATCGAAGATAAAATCTTCCTGATTCTGCTTTCTCTCGCTGTCGGAAAGTCCCGCATGGTATCTCGTCACGGAGAATCCGTCCTTCATCAGCTTCTCCGTCACTTCCTCCACGAGTTTTCTCGTCAGGCAGTAGACGATGCCGCACTGTCCTGCATGTTCTTCGATATACGTTTTTATCGCCGCATATTTATCTTTCGGGCTCTGAACCTCAAAGTAGAGATTCGGGCGGTCAAATCCCGTCGTCGTCACGACCGGATCCTGCAGCTTTAAGAGATCGATAATGTCATCCCGGACTTCCGCCGTCGCGGTCGCCGTAAAGGCGCTGACGACCGGGCGCTCCGGAAGTGCCCGCAGGAATTCCTCGATCTTTAAGTATCCCGGCCGGAAATCCTGGCCCCACTGGGAGACGCAGTGCGCCTCATCGACCGCCACCATGGCGATCTTCGCATGGACGGCAAAATCAAGAAATTCCGGAGTCAGAAGCCGCTCAGGAGCGACGTAGATGATCGGATACCGTCCCTCTCTCGCATATCCGAGCGCCTTATAATACTGTCCCGCCGTCAGGGAACTGTTCAGGTACGCAGCATGAACGCCCGCCTGGTTCAGGGCGCTGACCTGGTCTTTCATAAGTGAGATCAGGGGCGAGATCACCAGCGTGATCCCCCCGTTTGCCCCCGCCATCAGAGCTGGGATCTGATAACACAGGGACTTTCCTGCGCCCGTCGGCATGATCCCCAGCACATCTCTGCCGGAAGTGATCGCATCGATCATCTTCTCCTGTCCGTCCCGGAACGTGTCATAGCCGAAATATTGTTTGAGAACCTCATATTTATCCATAAAAGTAATGATCCCTTTCCACACCCGTCAATTGCTGCCGGGAACCTTTTTATCGTTGATCTGTTGGCTGCAGCTGGTGAACCGCTTTCCAGTTGTCTGTCCATGATATCACTCTCCCGCCGCCCCCGCAAGTATGACCGCCATTAAAATTTCATAAACAAATCGGTAACCGTTACAGTACACGGGCACTCTATGCCCGCGCACTGTAACAGGATTTTGCCGATGCTCCGCATTCCGAATCGGCAAAATCTGCGACCACAACTGTATCATACGGAATTTTCAATTCAGAAAATTCCTGCCTGCGAAAAATAACTTTTTATCTCACCCACGGCCCGCCGCTTTTTATCTTGTAATCTCTCCCCGATATTGATATAATTGGATACAATACAAAGATACTCAAAAAGAGTGATTGACGGAGGAGAAAACATGAACTTTTTAGAAGAGCGCATCGCAAAAGACGGTGTGGTAAAAGAAGGAAACGTATTAAAGGTTGACAGCTTTTTAAACCATCAGATGGATATCGAGCTTTTTGATGAGATGGGTGCGGAATTCAAGCGCCGTTTTGCCAATGAAAATATCAACAAGATCCTGACGATCGAGGCATCCGGTATCGGTATCGCCTGTATCGCGGCGATGCACTTCCATGTGCCGGTCGTATTTGCAAAGAAATCCCAGAGCATCAACCTCGACGGCGAAATGTATGTGGCGGAAGTTGAATCCTTCACCCATAAATGCAAGAACCAGGTTATCGTCTCCAAAAAGTTCCTTTCCCCGGACGATCACGTTCTGATCATCGACGACTTCCTTGCGAACGGCTACGCGCTTCAGGGACTGATCTCGATCGTCCATGACGCAGGCGCTACCGTTGAGGGAATCGGCATCGCGATCGAGAAAGGATTCCAGATCGGCGGACAGGTCATCCGAAATCTCGGCTACCACTTAGAGTCCCTGGCGATCGTAGATTCCATGGATCCGGCCACCGGAACCGTTAACTTCCGAAGCCAGGAATAAAAAAGAATGTGCCTCGGCACATTCTCGCGCCGAGCGCGGTCGCTTGCGACAACCATCATCTTCGCGCGAGTGCACATCTTAGGCACGCAGTGCCTTTTTATTTAACAGGAAGTTCCATCGGAATTTCCTGTTGAACAAAAAAAACATCCTGCAGTCAGTACCCAATGTACCGGCCGCAGGATGTTTTTTATTTTTTCCTGTCAGTTTTCTCATTCATCTCGTTCCCGTTTTTCGCTTCTGTTCCGCTCTTCTCCTTCGGAAGCGGGATCGCGAGAACGGTCTGGATCACCTTGTTCTCCACCTTCATGATCTTTAAGAGGTAATCCCCGATCCGGACACTTCCCTTCTCTCCGACCTTCGGGATATGTCCGATCCTCGATACCATAAAACCGTTCAGGGTATCAAAATTGTCCTTATCTTCCTTATCAAATTCCACTCCGAGCGTCTCTTCCACGTCGTCCAGAAGGGTGAGACCCGTGAGCTCATATGTACCGTTTTTCCGGGATACGATGTCCGGCTCTTCCTTGTCGTACTCGTCAAGGATATTTCCGACGATCTCCTCGAGAATGTCCTCCATCGTGACGATGCCGGCAAGCTGACCATACTCATCCACCACAAGTTCGATGTGGATCTTCTGGGACTGCATCTCCTTAAAAAGAGCGTTGATATTTTTCGTCTCGGGGATGAAATGAGGGCTTCTCAAAAGTCCCTTGATCTTTGCGATCGGCGTGTTCAGATGGTCCTTGGAATCCGTATAGTGGAGCATATCGCGCATGTGAAGGATGCCGATGATATTGTCGATATCTTCGGAATAAACAGGAAATCTCGAATAATTTGCTTCCTTCACGACAAAATCGAGTGCTTCCTTTAACGTCATCTCCCCGTCGAGTGCGATGACCGCGGTCCTGTGCGTCATGATATCCGCCGCCACCTTATCGTCGAACTCAAAGATGTTCGTGATCATCTCCGCCTCGCTGGCCTCCAGAACGCCCTGTTCATGGCCTTCATTGACCATGTACATGATATCTTCCTCAGTCACGTTGTCATCCTTCTCGCGGATATCGATCCCAACTGCCTTTAAGGAAATATAGGCAAACTGATCCATCAGCCACGCAAACGGAAAGAGACATTTTGTCACAAGTTCCACGAGCGGCAGAACTTTATAACAGAAGCGGATCGGGCTCTTTGCCGCGATGCGCTTCGGGATCACGATCCCGAGCCCCGTGAGCAGAAATGCGATCCCGACGAGTCCCGCAATGTAGGCGATCCCCACCGCTGCCGGATGCGGGATCTGTGTATGCGTCCCGATTAAAGCCGTGAGTTTTTTTACCACAAACGCCAGCGAGGACGCGCCCATCGCAAGCGTCAGGATGCTCGTCGCGAGCTGGTTCGTGCGGATGAAGAGATACGGGTCTTCCTGTATCTTTAAAAGTTTTTCCGCCCGCTTGTTTCCTTCGTCGCGCTCATCCTCCAGCGCACTGGTGTTCAGGGCCTGAACGGCCGCACCGAATCCGTACATCACCGCAAACAGGATCACTGATGCGGCAAACAGAACAATTCCTATCCATGAATTGCCATCGTCCATGAGATTTTCCAACACTCCTTTATCTTTCCATAACTATCCTATTTTTTCAGTTACTTTTTTCCGTATTTCGTCCACTATACCATCTATTTCCATGCCCGTCAAGGAATCATTCCGCCGTATCACTTTTCACGTTACAGTACACAGGCTCTCCATGCCCGTGTACTGCAGCGCCAAACTGCGATTATGTAGCAGTTTTTTCTCCCCGCACGGTCCTCAAAAACCGCCAAGTTCCAGACTGACCTTCAATGCGTCATTCACCTGGTCCAGCAAATCCCCGTCAAGATGGCAGATCTTTTCCCTTAATCTCTGCTTGTCGATAGTCCTCAACTGTTCCAGCAGGATCACCGAATCCTTCACCATGTCGCAGTCCCTCGCGGATAACTCCACATGAGTTGGAAGTTTCGCCTTATTCATCCTCGATGTGATCGCCGCACAGATCACAGTCGGACTGTGTTTGTTTCCCACATCGTTCTGGATGATGAGCACTGGGCGCACACCTCCCTGCTCAGAACCTACCACCGGTCTTAGATCCGCATAATAAATATCGCCCCGTCTGATGATCACAAGTCTCACGCTCCGTCTGAATTTCTGCGGAGAGTCTGGGTCTGCTGTCAAAGCCATAACGGTATCTTTTTTGACAGTCTTCCCTGACATTTCCGTATTCAGAGTGTTCCCCACTTATGATATTTTATTCAGAAATCGCGGCGGCGTGCCGGTCAGAACCCGACATACTCCTCATCCGGGCAGTTCATGATCCCGAGGACCTTTCCATTCTTCACATACACACGCGGAACCCGCTTTCCGATCAGACACGGGATCTCGTAATGGAAGCCGCCGGAAATCTCTGCGATCTCCTCCATCGTGATCTCTTCCTCACCGTCTCTTCCGATCAGGGTCACAAGGTCTCCCTCTTTGGCCTCCGGGATCCCGGTAAGATCCACCATGAACTGGTCCATGCAGACGCGGCCGAGGATCTTCGCGCGCTTTCCGTGGATCAGCACTTCCCCGCGTCCGGACAGGTTTCTCGGATATCCGTCCCCGTAACCGGCGGAGACTGTCGCGATCTGCATCGTCCGGTCTGCCTTGAACGTTCCTCCGTAGCTGACTTCAGTTCCAGGCCCGATCTCCTTGATATACGTGATAAAGCTCTTCAGGGCCATCGCCGGCTTCATCGTGAGGATATCCTTTCTCACCTCATCCGACGGGTACAGGCCGTAGATCGTGATCCCGGCGCGGACTGCATCCATGTTCATCTCCTGCATCTCCACGATCCCGGCACTGTTGGAACAATGGCAGACAGGAACCTCCACGCCTGCTGCCTTCACAGCATCACAGAAGTTCTTAAACCGGTCATACTGCTGTCTCGCACCAGTCTTATCCGCCTCATCCGCTCTCGCAAAATGCGTGAACATGCCGTCGATCTTCACTCCCGGAAGCGCCGCGATCTTTTTTACCATCTCCACGGACGCTGCGTCCGGTCTGAGCCCGATCCGGCTCATTCCGGTATCCACCGCGATATGGACGTGGGCTGTCTTTTCCAGCTTTTCTGCAGCTTCTGACATTCCCTCTGCCTTATCCAGTTCAAAGACTGGCATGCAGAGCTCCTGCCGGATGCACTCCTCGTATCTCGGAGCAGCGACCGGACCGAGGATCAGGATCTCCTTCGTGATCCCGTGTTTCCGCAGCTGCACACCTTCCTCAACGGTCGCGACCGCATATCCGCATACAAAGCGGTCGATCGTCTTCGCGACCGGAACGGCGCCGTGTCCGTAAGCATCCGTCTTCACGACTCCGTACATTTTTGTCCCCGGGCGAAGATTTTTCTCCATCGCCTCCATGTTTTCCTCTATATGACCCAGATCGATCTCTGTATAAATTCTGTCAAATTCCATTTTCTCTATCCTCCGAAAGGCAATCCGCGATCTCCCCGGCAAGGACTGCGTGAACACCAAAGCGCTTCGCCGCCTTTTCCCCTGCCAGACCGTGCACATAGACTCCGAGGGAAGCCGCATCGCTCTCCTCAAGCCCCAGCGCGATCAGTCCCGCGATCACACCGGTCAGAACATCCCCGGAACCTCCTTTTGCCATAGCGGGCGTCCCGCTGCCATTGACAAAGGTCTTTCCGTCTCTTCCCGCGATCACGGTCGCCGAGTCCTTTAAGACGCAGACCACTCCGTACTGATCCGCAAACTCTCTCGCCGCACGGATCGGATTTTCCTTGATCTCCTCTATCTGAATTCCTGTGAGCCGCGACATTTCCTTCATATGCGGCGTCACGATGATATTTTCTGTAAAATAACCGGTGAGTTCCCGGTACTCCGCGGCGAGATTCAGCGCGTCCGCGTCAAGAATGATCGGCACATACGCGTCCTTTAAGACGTTTTCCACCATGAGCCGCGCATGATCCTCCATGCCGATCCCCGGCCCCAGAACGATCACATCTGCCCATTCCGTCTCCCTTGCGATCTTTCTCGCAAAGCTCTCCGGATCTTTTCCGGCTTCTCTCGCATCGTAGGTGGAAAGGATCGCCTCCGGGAGTTTTTCCTGAACGATGATCCTGTTTTCCTCCGGTGTAAAGATCTTCACGAGTCCGGCTCCCATCCGGTATGCCGCTCTCGCGGAGAGGCAGGCTGCTCCCGCCATGTTCTTTGCCCCCGCCATCACGAGGACTTTTCCGTATGTTCCCTTGTTGGAATCCGGCGTTCTTGCCGGGATCCTCAAAAGGTCTTCCCGATCCAGCATCTGCACGTGTTTTTCCTGCTCCGCGCTGCTCTCCGGCACAAAACCGACGTCCCTGACCAGGAGCTCTCCGCAGTATTCTCTTCCCGGGAACAGCACCTGTCCGAGCTTTTTCATTCCGAAAGTGACCGTCACATCCGCGCGGACCGCGTCCCCCATGACTTCTCCCGTGTCGGAGCTGATGCCGGAGGGAATGTCCACAGCGATCGTCTTCATATCCTCATTGCGGTTGATCCAGTCAATGAGCTTTTTGTATGCACCTTCCACATTTCTCGAAAGACCGATCCCGAAGACCGCATCCAGGATCACGCCGCGGCATGCGTTCGCCTTTGTCTCCGTCTTTGCAAACGGATGCGCCGGGGATCGTTTTTCTTCTGCATCCGGCAGTTCTTCCGCCGTCATCACCGGGATCCCCAGCCGTTTCACGATATTTAACTGGGCTTCCAGCTCTTCGCTCCCTTTTCCGTCCCGTCCCGGGAACAGGATCTTCACATCATATCCCTTTAAGAACAGCATCCTGGCGGCGGCCACTCCGTCTGCCCCGTTATTTCCAAAACCGCAGACGGACCAGACTGTCTCTGCCTGTTCTTTCTTAAGGATCTCTTCCGCTTTCTCCGCAACGGCAAGAGCCGCCCGCTCCATCAGCACCAGGGACGGGATCCCGTACCCCCTGATGGACCTGGTGTCAAACGCTTTCATTTCTTTTCCGCTCAGAACTGCTTTCATCCGGCATCCCCCTCTCCGACGGCAAACGCCATCGCATGATCCTTCGTGTCAGAGATCGACACTTCGATCGTCCTGATCCCGAGCTCCTCCGCCTTCATCTCTGCTCCCGCATGAAGTTCGACATACGGCTTTCCAAGCGGGTCCCTTAAGACCTCCACATGGACAGGCATAAAGTCCCGGAATCCCGTTCCAAACACCTTCGCTACTGCTTCTTTAACCGCAAAAGTGCCGGCAAGGACCCGGGGATCACCCTTTGCCTGCCGGCGCTCGCGCTCGGTATAGATACGCGTCAAAAAAGCCTCTTTTTCACAGGCTTTTTTCACACGCTCAATTTCGATCAAATCACAGCCAACTCCAATCAACATGTCTCATTGGTTCCCGTCTGTTCTGCTTTTTCCTTTGCTTTCCGCTCCCGCTCATCCTGCATGTTGCAGACACGGTAGGAAAGACGCATCAGGCTCTCGGAAAGATGCACATTCTCAACGACTACATCATCCGGCACATTTAAGTCTGTATGGGCAAAATTCCAGATCGCCTTGATCCCGGCTTTTACCAGGCGCTCCGCGATCTCCGGTGCTTTGGACTTCGGGATCGTGAGAGCCGCGATCTGTACTTCATTGTCGACAATAAACTGCTCCAGGTCATCGATCCCACGGATCTCGACTCCGCGGACCACAAGACCGATCAGGCGCGGGTTGATATCGAACATTCCCTTGATCATAAAGCCGCGCTTCTCAAAATTTGTATAGTTGGCGATCGCCTGACCTAAGTTTCCGGCGCCGATGATAATGAGGTTGTGCTGTCTGTCGATCCCCAGGATCCTTGCGATCTCGGTGTAGAGATATTTCACATTGTATCCGTATCCCTGCTGTCCAAAGCCGCCGAAATTGTTAAGATCCTGACGGATCTGGGACGCCGTCACCTTCATTCTGGCACTCAGTTCGTTGGAAGAGATCCTCTCGATCCCCTCCTCCATCAGTTCGCCCAGATATCTGTAATAACGCGGAAGTCTTGAGATTACCGCCTTTGAGATCTGTCTCTCGTCTGTCATTTTTTAGTTCCACCTTCTCAGTATAACGCTGTCTTTTATTATACCTATATCTATATTATTTGTCAAATCTTTGTCAGTAAAATGCGCAAACTGCCCAGACGGAAAAATGCCCCGCCCGAAATCTCCCCAGACCGGACGAAGCATTTTTCAAATGAGTATATCTGAATAAAAAGAAAGTTGTCTAGATAAAAACTACTGTTATGCGTACTGAACGAAATATCCGAAGATCAGGATCGCAGATCCCAGAAGCATCCAGATTCCGAACAGTTTTCCCATAAACTTCATCCAGCGGTCATATCCGATTCCGGTAGCTCCAAGGAATCCCATGAGTGCGGATGCATGCGGAAGAACGTAGTTGCAGAAGCCATCACCAAACTTATATGCGAGAACTGCAGTCTGTCTTGTCACACCTGCGACATCTGCGAGCGGAACCATAACCGGCATGACAACTGCTGCCTGTCCGGTACCGGATGTTACGAAACCGTTGACGATCACGTTCATGATGAGCATGACTGCCGGTTTTAAGAAGTTCGGGAACAGGGACAGCATATTGGCAAGTCCGTAAACAACGGTATCAAGAACTTTTGCAGACTGAAGAATCAGGGCAACCGTTGCGCCGAGACCTACGATCAGAGCCGCAGAAGTCATATTTTTCGCACCTTTTACAAAGTTTGTAGCGATCGTGCTCGGGTTGTAGCCATAGACAAGTCCGCCGATAAATGCCATCCAGAACAGGCATACTGCGGTTTCCACAAGACCCCAGCCGCGTGTGATGCAGCCGTACATTAAAATACCGAAGGAAACAAGAAATACTGCCAGGACCAGCGGATGACGCTTGTTGATCTCCACCTGTGTACCGGATACATCGAAATTATTGACACCTTCCACACCGTAGATCACGCTCTTCTTCGGATCTTTCTTGCAGCGCTCTCCATACCAGATGATGTAAGCTGCTGTCACCGCGTAAAAGAGGAAAAAGCTTACAATACGGAGCCACATGCCGGAATAAGCCGGAAGTTCTGCGATATCCTGTGCAACGGCTGTTGTCGGAGCAAGAATACCGGTGGAGAATCCAATGCCGACGCCGAGTAAGACGATCGCCACGCCGACGATGGCATCATATCCAAGCGTTGCCGCCAGCATGACTCCGAGCGGGGCAAATCCGATAAATTTGTTAGTAGACTGTGTGATACCAATGACCGCAAAGATCAGAAGGATCGCCGGTATGAATAGTTTTTCTTTTCCCTTGCACTTCATCGCCATCCTGCCGCAGTACGCGTGGAACATGCCAGTCGATAAGATGACTTCAAGAGAACCTGCAATCACGAGCAGCGGGAAGATGATGTCCGCCTGCTTGGAAAGACCCTGCATGACAAAGTTCGGGATCTTCCAGACAGGAACCGGTTCCCCATCAACTGCATGATACGATTCTACAACAACTGTGGTATTGCCGGATTCATTTTTCACCCGGTCATACTCATTTGCCGGGATCAGATACGTCATGATCGATACGGCGATGAGCAGCATAAAGATGATTACATACGAATGCGGCATTTTAAATTTCTTTTTTCCATAGTAATATCCCCCGTTCTCAGGTTCCGGCAGACAGGGATCCTTTTGGGAGATCCCTTCCGGCCGGTGTTTTCTTTCCAGTTTCTCTGAAACTTTTAAACTTCCGAATTCTCTTTTGCCAGATTTTCCTTGAACTCTGTTTTCACACGGTTTAAAAGTTCCGGATCTTCGATCAGCTCCAGCGCGGTTCCTGCAAGGATCTTGGCTCCGTAGACTACGGCATCGTGAGCTGCATCGGTCTTTCCGGCCGCAATATATTCCTGGGAATGCGCTGCCGCTCCCGGATCCACAAAGGCAATTCTCGCGCAGGTCCCTGGAACCCGTCTCATGACGTTTCCAAAATCTGTGGAACCGGTTTTTTCTCTTGCCGGGGCAAGCTGCGGTGTGTGAAGCTCTTCTGCCTGTTTCATGACGAGATCGTTCAGAGTGAGAACCGGGATCTTGTTATCCACCTTCTTCTCCTCGATGATCTCCACCTCGGTCTCCGTCATCATGGCCGCGCCCTTCAGTACCTTCTCAAAACGCCTGCACACGGTGTCAAGGTAGGCCCGGTTGTAGGAGCGGACATAGACGCTCGCCTCCGCGTACGCCGGAACCACATTGGCCGGTGTCCCGCCGCAGTTGACCACTGTATAGTGGATCTTCACATCGGAATTGACATGTTCTCTCAAAAACTCGATTCCCTGGAATGCCAGGATCAGTCCGTCAAGAGCACTTCTTCCTTTTTCCGGACGGATCGCCGCATGAGAGCTCACTCCATGGAAGATCACCTTGTATTTGGAGTTCGCGAGAGATTTTACGTCCACCTGGGTCGCCGGTCCCCCGTGCATCATCAGTGCGACATCGAGTTCCTCGAATGTACATCCGTTCTGGATCATCCGGATCTTTCCGCTGACGCTCTCCTCCGCCGGTGTTCCGTAAACCGTGATCGTATACGGTTCTTTGATGTCGGCATCCTTTAATGCCTTTGCTGCTGCCAGGATCGATGGGCCCTGCATGTGATGTCCGCAGGCATGTCCGATCCCGGGCAATGCGTCATACTCACAGAGAAGGCCGATATTCGGTCCACCTGTTCCATGACTGTAAACGGCCTTAAATGCGGTCTCGACTCCGACAACTCCCCGTTCTACCTGAAAGCCTTCCTTCTCGAGCCAGTCTGTCAGGACCTTCTGGGCATGGAACTCTTCCATTCCGATCTCCGGATGATCGAAGATGTCATCCGACATCTCCGTCATCTCGTTCCGGATCTCATCGATCTCCCGGAACATGACTTCCTTCAACATAAAAAAGCACCTCCGTCGTTTGATACCTGAATGATACCAGACAGACGTGGTGCCTGTGAAATATATAAAACTTAAGATGACTATTTGCTGAGAAATTCGCTCCCATGCTTTTTCAGGATTTCCACCATTCCTCTCATGTAGGCAGGAAGCTCACTTCCGTTCTTAAAAGCCACGACAACATCGCGTCTGTGGCGCTCAATGTCCAGGATATAATAGTTGACCGATTTCCGATAGTGAAAATTTGCCGCATACGCTTCCCGGATAAACGTGATCCCCAGTCCCTCCGCTGCCATCTGGACTGCCGTCTCCATGCTGCGGATCACTCGGACTTTTTTCGGTACTACTCCGTATTGTTTCAAGATTGCATCCTCGATCCCGCGGCTGCTCTGCCACGCCGTGTGAAGGATCAGAGTCTCCCCGTTGAGATATTCCGGTTTGAGTTTCCGGTACCTGCTGCCCGGAACATATTCCGCCTTCTCATTAATCTCGTGACAGGCCGGAACCGCCACAAGGAATTCTTCCTGAAACAGAAGCTCCGTATCCATATCACCTTTTACATCCGATCGGTTCAGGACGACCATATCAAGCTCTCCGTTTTTTAACAGTTCTCCCAGGTCTGTGAGATTCCCCTCCCGGATCACCAGGTCGATCTCCGGCCATGTTTTCTCGTACTCCGCGATCACCGGAGGTAAAAAGAAACAGCCGCGTCTCTGGGAAATTCCCAACCGGATCCGCCCAGCTGTTTCCCGGGTGATCTTTTCAATATCTTCACAAAATTCCCGCTCCAGCTCCAGCATTTTCTTTGCCTTTTCTAAATACTGTTCTCCGGCATATGTCAATGTGAACTTTTTACCGCTCCGGTCAAACAGTGGGATTCCCAGATTTTTTTCAAGATTCGTGATATAGATGCTGAGTGCTGGCTGGGAGATATAGAGGCGTTCCGCCGCTCTCGTAAGATTTCCCAATTCTGCCAGTGTACAGACATATTTTTGTTCCCGAAGATCCATGAGTTGTCTCTCCTCCTCCGTATTGTCTCTATTCCTCTGATCACCACAGATTCGCGATGTGTTTTTATATTCATTATTGTATCATCTTAACGAAAAATTGACAAACCTTCTCCCTTTTGTCCGGACATATAAATAACTTAATCTGATCATTTATTCTTCTTATGGTTCACTCTGCAAAAAGAAAAATGCCCCGCCCGAAATCTCCCCAGACCGGACGAAGCATTTTCCTTTGAGTATGTCTGTATTCGTAAGCATTCAATCCTGCATTCCCACAGGACCGAGCACTCACTCTGTATAAAAGCCTGCCCCTTTTGCAGCGCGGGCTGTTAGACAGTCATGATCATTCTGCAAGTTCTTCCCACTTTTCGTAGAGAACTTCCAGTTTTCCTGCGATCTCCTCTTTTTCCTTGTTTAACTCCATAAGTTTCGCAACGTCGGAGAAGACGCTCTCATCGCAGAGGAGGCCGTCGATCTCCCCGTCTCTTGTCTCCAGCTTGTGGATCTCATCCTCGACCTTCTTTAAATCGTTCTGGCGTTTTCTCTGGCGGGCCTGTTCTTCCTTCTGAGCCTTCCAGTCGAGCTTTCCGCCGGCATCCGCTGCGCTGCTCTCCGCAGGCTTTCCGGCAGTCTCCGCTGCCGCTCCGGTCTTCGACGCGCCGAATCCGACGATCCCGCCGGCACTCTCCGGCGCCTCGTTTCCGAAATGGGCCGTCATCATCGCGTCATGTTTTTCCAGATAATAATCGTAATTTCCGATATAATTCATCATCCGCTTTCCGGTGAGATCCAGGATCCTCGTCGCGGTCTTGTTGATAAAATAACGGTCATGGGAGACATAGAGCACGGTTCCGCCGTAGTGGCTCAGCGCGTTCTCCAGAATCTCCTTCGATGTGATATCCAGATGGTTTGTCGGCTCATCGAGGATCAGGAAGTTCGCCTCGGAGAGCATGAGCTTTGCAAGCGACACACGTCCTCTCTCACCGCCGCTCAGATCCCCGATCCGTTTAAACACGTCATCCCCGGTGAACAGGAACGCCGCCAGCGTACTTCTGATCTGTGTGTTGGACATTCCCGGATATGCGTCGGAGATCTCCTCAAACAGCGTCTTTTCCATGTGCAGGACCTGATGATCCTGATCATAATAGCCGATGTGGACTCTGGAACCCAGGATGATCTCACCGGCATCCGGCTTCACGAGACCGTTGATGATCTTTAAGATCGTCGTCTTTCCCGTTCCGTTATCCCCGATAATCGCCACGCGCTCGCCGCGCTTGACATCAAAGCTGAGGTCCGTAAACAAGGTCTGGGAGCCAAAGGACTTCGCAAGTCCGTTGACCGTCAGCACATCATTTCCGCTCAGGATATTCGGCTCCAGGCGGATGTCCATCGCATCGTTGACCTCCGACGGCTTTTCCAGGACCTCGATCTTATCGAGCATCTTCTCGCGGCTCTCCGCCCGCTTGATGGATTTCTCCCGGTTGAAGGACTTCAACTTCTCGATGACCGCTTCCTGATGTTTGATCTCCTGCTGCTGGTTTAAGTACGCCTTCATCTGGATCGCACGCATCTGCGCCCGCTTCTCACTGTAGGCCGTATAGTTTCCGGAGTACACGATCGCATGTCCGTTGTCCAGCTCGATGACCTTTGTTACGATCTTATCGAGGAAATACCGGTCATGGGCAACGATCAGGACCGCACCGCGGTAATTTAAGAGATATGTCTCCAGCCATGCGATGGAGGACATATCCAGATGGTTCGTCGGCTCATCGAGGAGAATGATGTCAGGGTTTGTGAGAAGAAGTTTACCCAGAGAAACTCTTGTCTTCTGTCCGCCGGACAGTGTGGAGATCTGTTTGGAAAACTCTTCCTCCGTAAATCCGAGTCCCTTTAAGACTCCGACGATCTCACTCTTCCAGGCATAGCCGTTGATGAGCTCAAATTCGTGGCTCAAGCGGCTGTACTGGTTCATCATAGTCTCCAACGCTTCCCCGGAGGCCGTTTTCATGGAATTTTCCAGATCTCTCAGCCGGTTTTCCATCTCGATGACCGACTTTTTCGCATCGAGCATCTCCTCATAGATCGTCCGGTGGCTTAAAAGATCCTGATTCTGTGCCAGGTACCCCAGTGTCTTTCCGCTTCCCAGCACGACCTCGCCGGAATCCGGTGCCAGCTCACCCACGATGATCTTTAACAATGTTGATTTTCCGGCGCCGTTGATGCCGACGATCGCCGCTTTTTCATGATCTTCAATATGAAAGGAAGCGTTCTTGATAATATCGTCGCTTCCGAACGATTTGCAGATATTGCTGCAGGATAATATCATAAAATCCTCCTGTTTCTTGTTGTACCGCCGCTATTTCCTTCGTTCATACGGCTTCTGTATTTTTCCAGACGACGTTTTTCTTCCTCGCACAACAGTTCCGCGATTCACCATCATACATAAAAATCCGCCGTTAATCTTTTCATTGTTGTCCTGAAAAAAGGATTACTCTTTTTCACAGAATTTCTGCCTTTTCTCAACTTCTGCATTACGCCCACGGGAAATAAGGCCACACTGCCGCAAGAAAGATCGCCGGCAGCAGATTCGCCACCTTGATCTTTTTTCCCCAGATCAGGTTCACTCCGACGCAGAAGATCAGGACCGATCCTGTCAGGGACATGTCCGCCAGTCCCTCATCCGTCAGGAACGGCTCGATCACCTTCGCAAGGAGCGTCATCGCACCCTGGAACATCCCGACCGGGATCGCCGAGAAAATACAGCCTTTTCCCATGGACGCCGTCATGATCGCGACGATGATCATGTCGAGAACAGCTTTTGCCGTGAGGATCGAATAGTCGCCGTAAATTCCGTCCCGGATCGATCCGACGACCGCCATCGCTCCGATACAGACGGTCAGGGAAGCCGTCACAAATGCATCCACGAACGCATTGTCGCCGTCACTTTTCGTCTTCTCCTTCAGCCATTCCCCGAACCGTTCCATCTTCGTGTCGAGATCGATCCACTCGCCGAGAAGAGCCCCGACAGCAAAACAGGCGATCATCATCATGGATCCCGATGAAGAAAGCCCGTTTTCCGTCAGTTTTAACATCTGCTCCATACAGCCGGAGACTCCGATAAACAATACGCAGAGCGCCGACGCCATCATCAGGTTGCTCTGATAACGCTCCGTCAGTTTCTTTCCAAATAATAACCCCATCACGCCGCCCGCGACGATCGCAGTGACGTTGATGATCGTTCCAAGTCCGAACATAGTTGTCTCTTTTCTTCTGTCATGATATCACGATCCGAAGTTTTCACACTCTTTGCGCTATCCGGCGATCGTGATCCGCACTCGCTGTTTTCCAGCAATCTGCAGACCGATTTTCCTCTCCTGTGCCATGATCGCCTGTATACATGCAAATTGAAGTATATCACAAAATCATATTTTCGTCTATCTCCAAGTTTTCCGGTCTCGGCATTCCCCGACATTCTGCCAGACGAATGACACCGGCAATGGAAAGGCGATTCGTCCCACTTTCCCTGCCTGTTCATAGCAAAACAACTGGAAATTCCACCCATTATTTAAAACGACCTCAGGTCAAGCCCTTATGATTTTCATCAGGATCCTGACACAGAGGTCGTTTTCTGCGTTTATACTGATTTTTTAATCTTCTTTTACCTTTTCTTCCCATCTGGTCCTTCTGTAATACAGGAAGGAAAGGATCGCGCATACGATCCAGCCGACCGGATATCCCATTCCGACCGTATACTCGTTGAATGCGATCTTTGTCACGAAGAAGAGATAGATCTGTCTGCAGACAACAAAGCTGAAAAGCATGATGCACATCGGTCCCTTTGCATCCCCGGATCCTCTTAAGGAACCCGCCAGGATCTGGTTGAAGGAACTGCAGAAGCGAAACGGCACCGTCATCAGGATAAATAAGGTTCCATAGTGCAGCACATCCGGATCCTGGTTGAAAAGGGATACCAGGGATCTTGCGGAGAGTGCCATCGCGCCGGAAATGCAGATCAGCACGCCCACGCCCATGAACACTGCCTGTTTGACGCCGTCTCTCGCACGCTCCACGTTCTTTGCGCCGAGATTCTGTCCCACGAACGTTGTCGCAGCCTGTCCCATACTCTGGGCAGGCAGGATCGCGAACTGATCGATCTTTGAATGGCAGCTCCATCCCGCCATGATGACAGAAGAACCAAGTCCATTCACATACGACTGCACAAGCGCGTTGGAAAACGCGGTGAGCCCCTGCTGGACTCCCGCCGGAAGACCGATCCGGAAGATCTCACCGAGGCAGGATTTATTGATGTGAAGATCCCGAAGAACAAGGCGATGTGCTTCCTTCGTCCTCATAAGAGTCGAGCACGCAAGAGCAGCGGAAACTGCCTCGGCGATCACCGTAGCGATCGCGACACCGCTGATCCCCCAGCCAAATTTCGCAACAAAGAGAATATCCAGAGCGATATTCAAGCAGCTGCTGATGATCAGGAAATTTAACGGGCGCTTCGTGTCGCCCACAGCCCTTAAGATCGCACTGCTCATATTGTAAAGAAAGAGGACCGGAACTCCGGTAAAATAGATCTTTAAATACTCTCCCGCCGGTCCGATCACATCATCCGGCGTTGACATCCACTTTAACATCAGCGGGACAACCCAGACCGAGATCAGGGAGACAAAACATCCGACGATCACTGCAAACAGGATCGTCGTCTCGACCGCCTCGTGGAGCTTTTCATGATTCCGGGAACCGAAACACGTGCTGATCACAACTCCGGCACCGATCGAGATCCCATTAAAGAAGTTTACCAGCGTATTGCAGATCGCCGTCGTCGCGCCGACCGCAGCCAGCGCCGATGTTCCGAGATAGTTTCCCACGACAATGCTGTCCACCGTATTATAGAGCTGCTGGAAGATATTCCCCATGATCAGCGGGATTGCAAAAAGAACCAGCTGTTTCCAGATCACGCCCTGTGTCATATCGATATTGCTTTTTCTGCCGGATGTAATTTTTGACATTCTTTTGTCCCTTTCTGCGATCTCATGTGTACGAAATATGTAAAATCTGCCGTCATTCTGTAATATCTATGTAAATCATACGGGATTTTCCGTTAAAAAGCAAGCGGTTCTCCTTTGTTGATCCCACAGGAAATTTTTGTATCCGGCACATGATTTTTTGTACCCCGTTCTTCTGGTCTGCCCGGGCATTCTTTTCGCCTTCAAAAGCTTTCTCCGGCTTTTTCTCTCTTGTTCAAAAGAATGTGCCTCGGCACATTCTCGCGCCGAGCGCGGTCGCTTGCGACAATC
>OGKA01001052.1_pt1 | contig 25049 bp, 19 predicted proteins | sample 1572211 | NCBI WGS metagenome assembly OGKA01 (sample SAMEA2582125, study PRJEB24529) | metagenome | biome: Human gut stool | place: China | collected 2011 | reverse complement strand
TGTCGAGTGCAGCTTATTTTATGCAAATTTAGATAAAATATCCCGATTAAAAGCTGATTGGGGAAAAAAACAGAAATAAATCCTTTGCCGACAGGCTTACGGCTGTGTTTGTACAAGAAAAAAAAGTTTGTACAAGAAACAAAAAGCGAAGACACGCAAATCTGACATACAGACTTTCATATTCTCTTTATAGATGACCGGGACTATCAGTTCAACAGGAGAAGATGGGATGCAAAAACGGAAAAGCAGGCGATAACCAGTGTGTGGTTCCTTGTTTTTCCGGCCTCGAAATATCTTTGCATGAAAATTGTCTGACATATTAAGCACAGAAGGCAGAGAGGATAAATTGTATGTTTACAACCATCAGATGTTCAGTTAGGTATAATACCGTTTTACAAAGGAGCCTGATAAGACCTCAATCAAGCACTACTTAGCCTTCAACTAAGCACTTGTCAGATTTCAATTAGTGCTTAATAGCGTTGCAACTAGACTCCTTTTTTACACCGTCTGTAATTGTCTGGTAATCAGTATGCTGTAAGAGCAGTTCTTGTCTGCGTAAGACAGGATGAACGAGGAAGGTCGGCATCAGAAAGCAGTTGTACAGCAATATCCAGCAATAATGTTTGCAGTCTGCACATGACATTTTATTCAAGTACCGATACTGGAATTACAGAAAAATGCGTAATTTTGCACCCGTTTACAGTTTACCAGACATTAATAAGTTGTGGACCATTCATCTACCATAAAGGGCTATGGCTATGCCAGCCTTTCAGCCATCACATTCGGAACGATTCCCCTTTTCTCCATCCCGGTTATGGAAGCGGGTATGTCGCTGCCGTCTGTACTGATTTACCGTTTTGCATTCGGCTGTCTCTCGATGATGGCAGTTCTGCTCTGGCGTAGGCAGACCCTGCACATCCGGTGGGGAGACGGTCTGCGCATCATGTTTCTTTCCCTCCTGTATGCCGTATCGGCGGTATGTCTCTTCAGCAGCTATGAGTATATGCCAGGCGGTGTCGCTACGACGTTGCTGTTCTCCTATCCTGTATGGACGGAGATACTGCTCATTCTGTTCTTCCATGAGAAGATAACGTTGCGTATAACTCTGGCGGTCTTTCTGGCAATTGCCGGTGTGTTCTTTCTCGGGGGTATCGGTCAGACGGATGGCATCAAGTCGGTATGGGGGATAGTCCTCGCCATGTCTTCTGGGCTGCTTTATGCCATCTATATGGTCATTTTTCCCCATATGCGCATCCGAAGACTCCCGGCACTCAAGCTGAATTTCTATATTTTTTTCATGGCAATGCTCCTGCTTGTCCTGTATGCCTCGTTCACGGCAGGCGGCGTACAGCGTATTCCTGACGGGGCATCATTTCTTTCGCTCATACTTCTCGGGCTGGTTCCGACTACGGTCAGCAACGTCACTCTTGTGCGGTCGCTTACACTGATCGACTCTGCCAGCGTGGCAATCCTTGGTGCTTTCGAGCCCCTTACAGCAATGGCCATCGGCATCATGCTCATGGGCGAACCGCTCACTACCGCTATCGTCATCGGTTTCGTGCTCATCATCGCCTCTGTACTGATTCTTATCACCAAAGGGAAAACCTCACCTAATCCGCTTCGGAAATATGCCAGTCATAAAGAATAACATCATCCTGTGGCATCTCCTCGCTGCCGTCATCGTCGGCGTATGGGGAACGACCTTTGTCAATACGAAAGTCCTTTACAACAGCGGACTGACCCCATTGGAGATTTTCTTTCTCCGGTTTCTAATCGCCTATATCTGTATATGGTTCATCTCGCCACGCCGGCTTTTTTCCCGGACATGGCATGATGAGCTGATTATGCTGCTGCTGGGTGTCACGGGAGGCTCCGTCTTCTTTCTCGCTGAAAACTATGCTGTAGGGCTTACCTATGTCAACAACGTCAGTTTCATAGTCTGCACGGCTCCCTTGATGACTGTGATACTTGGCATTGCCTTCGTAAGAAGCATCAAGGCACGCTGGCCACTGATAATCGGTTCGCTGGTTGCACTGGCGGGCGTGGCAATCGTCATCTTCAATGGCAGCATTGTCTTGCACCTCAATCCATGGGGCGATCTGCTGGCTCTGCTGGCATCGGTATGCTGGGCTGTCTATTCTCTGCTGATGAGGAAGGTTTCACACGCTTATTCTGCAGTTTTCATTACACGTAAGATTTTCTTTTACGGGCTTGTGACGGTACTGCCGGCATTCTTCTTCGATCCGTGGACCGCCGCCCCATCCATGCTGCTGATGCCGAAGGTTGTCTTGAACCTGCTCTTCCTCGGGCTTGTTGCCTCTTTCCTCTGCTTTGTCCTGTGGACATTGGTCATTGGAAAAATCGGTGCCATGACCTCTTCGAACTATCTGTACCTCAATCCTGTCACCACCGTTGTTGCAAGTGCTGTCTTTCTCAGCGAGCCCATGACTGCCATTGCGTATGTCGGAAGTGCGTTGATACTTGCGGGTGTAGCGGTGGCGAATAAATAATCTCAGGAGAATTGTACACATCTGAATAACCGTTGTAACACCCATACAAGCTCAGTATATGTTCAGCCAGCCTCAACTATGTAAGTCGAGAGTGTTTCAAAACACAGACCAACGGCTTGACAACTTTCAATCTGTAGGATGAGATTTCCCCAAAAGGAAAAGCCCGTTTCTCTACTCACAAAGGAGTTTTGAAACGGGCCTTTCTTATTGTGTCGTTTTAGGCTGTAAGACTTTCAAAAAGGCGTTCGTGTTTTAACGCATCCTCCTGTTCTTCTGCCACGACCTTATCTTATTCCCACTCGATTGTCGAGGGCGGTTTGGAGGAGATGTCATAACATACGCGGTTGACGCCTTTTACTTTGCGGATAATCTCGTTGGAGACATCAGCCATGAAGTCGTAAGGAAGATGTGCCCAGTCGGCCGTCATGGCATCCATTGAGGTGACAGCACGGAGGGCAACAGGATGCTCATAGGTTCGTTCGTCGCCCATGACGCCTACGGAGCGGATAGTAGAAAGCAGTACGGTTCCTGCCTGCCATACATGGTCGTAAAGACTTGTTCCATCGGGCATCGTGTAGTCGTGCATCTTTTCAATATAAATGTCGTCGGCATCCTGAAGAATACGCACCTTCTCACGGGTGATGTCGCCCAAAATGCGGACAGCAAGGCCAGGTCCGGGGAAAGGATGGCGTTTGATAAGACGCTCGGGCATTTCCAGCTGATGGCCCACCCGGCGGACTTCATCCTTGAAGAGCCATCGGAGAGGCTCACAGAGCCGAAGTCGCATCTCATCGGGAAGTCCACCGACATTGTGGTGGCTCTTGATGACCATACCCGTAATGCTCAGGCTTTCAATGCGGTCAGGATAGATTGTACCCTGCGCCAGCCACTTGGCATCCGTGATCTTCCTGGCTTCTGCATTGAATACCTCGACAAAGTCCCGGCCGATGATCTTGCGTTTCTGTTCAGGGTCAGTCACGCCTTCCAGATCCTTGAAGAACTTTTCAGAAGCATCCACGCCTGTCACGTTCAGTCCAAGTCCCTTGTAAGCCTTCATTACCTTTGCAAATTCGTTCTTGCGCAGCATGCCATGATCAACGAAGATACAGGAAAGGTTCTTGCCGATTGCCTTGTTGAGCAATACCGCACATACGGAAGAGTCGACACCGCCGGAAAGACCGAGGATGACACGGTCATTGCCGACCTGTCCTCGTATCTCCTGAACAGTGCTCTCGATGAAAGAGGCTGCACTCCATTCCTGCCTGCTTCCGCAGATGTCAACTACAAAGTTCTTCAGCAGCTGTTTCCCCTGCAGGGTGTGGTAAACTTCCGGGTGGAACTGCACTGCCCATACCGGTTGCGTCTTCGATGCGAATGCAGCATACTTGACATCTCCTGTCGATGCGATGGCCTCGTAATCTGCCGGGATGGCCGTTATCGTGTCGCCATGACTCATCCAGACTTGAGACCCCTTTTCGAAACCTGCAAAGAGACGGTTGTCAAGGCTGATTGTCTCCAGATTGGCACGACCGTACTCACGCGTACCGGTCTGTTCTACCTTTCCTCCATTTGAATAAGAAAGGAACTGGGCGCCATAACAGATTCCGAGGACCGGGATCCTGCCGATGAACTGACTGAGGTCTGTCTTGAAAGCCTCCGGGTCGTGGACGGAATAAGGCGATCCGGAAAGAATCACTCCGATCACCGACGGGTCGTCCTTGGGAAACTTGTTGTAAGGAAGAATCTCGCAGAAGGTGTCAAGCTCACGTACACGGCGGCCGATGAGCTGTGTGGTCTGTGAGCCGAAGTCCAAAATGATAATCTTCTGTTGCATTGAATGATAATATTTAAAGGGCGTATCAGTCCTCCGGACTGGAGACCTGACGACCTGAATTTGCAATAAAGTCTTCTGCTGTCTGCAGAGTGTTGAGTTTGCCTACATCCACAAGATGAAGGTCGTTCTTCAGTTCACCACGGATGTCCAGCCTTGCGCAGTTGCTGATATAGAAATCCATGATCGGGAACTTGTCTTTCCCTACGGCCTCGATTGCCTGCAAGGCAGAGGGAGCCACTACGTGAATACCCGAGAAGGCATAGAGGTAGCAGTTGTTCTGGTGATATGAAGCCGCATCTTCTGACGGTGATACGAAATGCAGCCGGCGGATGTCTGCATGAGGCGATTTCACTTCGCCGGTAGCAGTGTTCGTCCATCCTGCCAACCGCAGGTTCTTGTCAAATACAAGGTAACGCTGGGTGACACGTCGGCTTACCAGGAGCAGTGCATCAGCCTTTTTCTCCAGGGCATGTCGATAGAAGGCAGCCAGATCTACATTGCTCAATATGTCCACATTATGGATCAGCACCGGCCTGTGTCCGTCAAAAAGCGAAGCAGCTCGCTTGATGCCGCCGCCGGTATCAAGGAGCTGCTCTGATTCGTCAGACACATGGATTTCCACGCCATAATCGTGTGTCTTCAGGTAGCTTTTTATCTGGTCTGCAAAATGATGCACATTCACAACCATGCGGTTGCATCCAGCCTCTGTCAGTCTTCTGATGACATGTTCAAGCAGCGGCGCATCCCCTACCCTTACCAACGCCTTGGGCATTGTGTCAGTAAGTGGTTTCAAGCGGGTTCCGAGACCGGCTGCAAAAATCATTGCTTGCATTGGCTTCTTTTTTATGCCTGCAAAATTACGTTTTTTATTTCAGTCTGCAAAGGAAAGGACCGCATAAATCATAAAAAGAAGCAGAGGGTGACAGCCGGCTTTCCGGCCGATGATATTTTCTCTGTTCCTGTCCTTTATTTTCATTTATCCTTCTTTTATCTTGTCGTGGGAATGTCTGTCTTTATGGAAATATCATCCATCTATATAATGGAAACACATGACTATTGTCCCGAAGAGTTTGTGTACGAAACGGAATATCCCGCTGTTACGGAATTGACGTATATCAATATTTCCCTATACGGGAGATAATTGTCTGCTGTTATTTGTCCGGAAACATAGCCTGTGACTACCTTTGTACCACGGAAAGAAAAAATCATTTAGGACAGCAGTAAATAGATTCAGGTTTTAGTTATCTTAGGTAGAATTAATTGATTGTTTCAGTGGAAATCAGGCTATCAGTAATTTTAAGGTTAATTTGATTAAGGTTCAGGAGAAACACTATGGGCTGTCTGTCGACAGCTATGGAGAAGGCACAACAAGGCGGGTGACCGCTGTTGTGCCTTTTCTTCGTTGACGACTTGTTGTTCCCGGGTGAACTCTGCGTTTCCAGTACAAAGGAGTTGAGGATGTCCGTAAAAACAAGAGTTCCATGTAGACCTTTCAGCATACGCCTATATCGTTTACGTGTTGATATAGGTTTTTCAAGATGGTTCATATCTTGTTGATGTCGATGTAACCGTGCATGACGGCGTAAATCGTCAATGCCGACACGCTTCTCATGCCGAGTTTGTACATGATGTTTTTGCGATGCGTGATGACGGTCGTCAGACTGATGTTCAGCTTTTCGGCTATCTCCTTGTTGATCATTCCCTGGACAATGAGCGACAGTACTTCAATCTCCCGGTTGCTCAGAATCTTGTTCTTCAGCACCTGCGGCAGCTCCGGAAGATTACGTCCGCCTGAGTGCCCATACTGCTCTATCTTCAGAATGGCCCTGACCAGCTCGTCTTCCGGTACATTGATGCAGAAGCTGTGAAAGCCCGAGAGCTGTGCATTGGGATCCTTCGTGATGGTCAGAACGATTGTCTTGTGGATGCACTGTGAGAAGAACTGTCTGTTCTCCAGTACAATCACCTGTGCGACGAAATAATGGTAAAAGGACTCCGGATGGGCATCTTCAAAATCCTGAAACGTAGAGAATGTCTCAACGGTCATAATCGGCATGACATTCTGTAATATCTGTTTCAGGCCCAATACGGCAAGTGTGTTGGGATCGATGATGGCCATCCTGGGGCGTTCTTTCTTTATCTCTGTATTTTCCATGCCTGTCAGTAAAGGTACAAATTAATATTCAGAAGCGTAGTCCGGCACTGTGGTTTTACGGCCCCCATCACAGTTTTACACTGCTGATGTCTACCAGATTGTTGACTATGGCATAGATGGTCAGCCCGGCCGGGGAGTGAATCTGCAGCTTGCGTGCGATGTTGCGCCGGTGGGTGATGACTGTGTTGGTCGAGATACAGAGATGGTCGGCTATCTCCTTGTTTGTCATTCCTTGTGCTACAGCCACGATGACATCCTTTTCCCGGTCGCTCAGTACCTCGTTGGAGTCAGGACTCTGCGTAATCATGTTCGTTATCTTCAGGCTGACGTCTTTCTGCTGGGTTTTCTGTTCCAGCCGGCGGATGACGGGAATGAAGATTTCCTCTTCTACCTCGGCGTGCAGTGTCAGCCATCCCTCACAGTTGTAAATATCGTATAGGGTAGCCGTCAGCCGGTTATTGTGATGGGCATCAGAGGGAAGATACTTGATGATGATGCTCTTCAGTTCCCGAAGTTTGAGGTCTGTCTGACTATGGTGCTTCGAGTAGGTTTCAATATCATAAGCATCGCTCGCCTCCCCTTTCAGCATGGCTTCAACGTAGGGGAACACCATTTTCTCTTCATACTTCATGTGGTTACGGATGTCATGCGCATACTCGTCGAAGAGCCGGAGAATAAGGCGGGCCAGATTGTCGGTCTCGTCCAGGGCGGCTGTCAGCTCCTTGCGGATAGAGGGCAGCTCAAAATCAAGATAATAGGTATGACTTGCCTGCAGATACTGCATAAGTGTCGGGATAGAGAGGCGGTCCATGTCGTCAAAGCCTTTGTATCCATTGATGGTGAAATTGACGACCGACAGGAATGTATAAGTATCTACATTCTGCTCGTCGCAGACTTCGCGTACCGTCTTGTCTCCGAAGCCAAGACTAATGCCGAAGCAGCCGAGACTCTGCAGCAGGTCGTAATTATCCTTGATAAGATTGATCATCTTGTCTTCAGGCTCATACATCTTCTGATTCTTCATCTTGTTCTTCTTTTCGATATAGTATGCAAAATAACAAAAAAAAAATCAATGACACAATAATTATTATTAGGTATTTGATTTTTCATCCTTATTTGTTGGTAGGAGAAGGACAACTCGAGGGGCTTATCCGTATCGGGAAGTGTTTGACAGCTGTCAGAATGGCGATTATCCAGCCGTGTCAGCCGATTGGAACCGGCCGGGATATATTCATGTACCTGCGCCTTGCAGGCAGGTAAGGAAGTGCTGTTCTCTGATGGAGAGTGCTCTGGGAGAACGCCAGGGAAAGTTTTATGATGTTGTTTTATGTCATATAATAATATGTTGTATCACAATGAATTATTTACATATATTCATGTTCTTGTTTCAAGCTGGTCTGCTTGGTTCTCAAAGCCTCACACCATGGAGGCACACCACCCTATCTGGTACGACTGTTCCCGACTGCTTGGGAACAGAATTCCCAAGTACTTGGGAACGGCGTTCCCAGCCCTTGGGACGGGCAGTCCCGACCGCTGTGTGTCAGCGTATGCCCTGCTTTCCAGAGCTGCACATATACTTCAATGCTTTCCGGAGATACCTAAATATAATGATAAAAAGGACTGAAAACAGAGACGGAAGGCAAAAAGGAAGGCTGATAATATCAACAAAACTGGGTATTGCCGAATACCGCATAATATTATACCTTTGCAGGTAAAATTATATAAAATATATTAAGTTAGAGATGGATAATTTTACACTTGGAGTTATTTTAGGTGCGGCACTGCTTGCAGGTACAACTCGTACACAGGCACAGGTAAATGCCTCTGACTCTGTAATGAATCATGCCAAAGGCAATAAACTCAGTGTGGGTGGCTACGGTGAAGTGGCCTATTCACGCAATTTCTACAGCGACCATGTCAGCAGATACACGCTTGCCGACGAGCACAGGAATGACCCTTCGCACGGAAGGTTCGATATTCCTCATGCGGTTGTCTACCTTGGCTACGACTTCGGCAAGGGCTGGACAATGGGAACGGAGATAGAATTTGAACACGCCGGAACCGGTGTTTCGTACGAGAAAGAGAATGAAGAGGGAGGAGAATGGGAACAGGAAACAGAAAAAGGCGGTGAAGTGGAACTGGAACAGTTCTGGCTCCAGAAGTCATTCTGGGGAGGAAAGTTCAACATCCGCGCCGGACACATCGTCGTGCCCGTCGGCCTGAACAATACGCACCATGAGCCTTTGAATTTCTTCACGGTCTACCGTCCCGAAGGAGAGAACACCATCCTGCCCTCCACCTGGCATCAGACGGGTATCAGCTTCTGGGGAAAGCTGAAAGACTGGCGTTATGAGGCACAGATTCTCGCTGGTCTGAACGCCGACCATTTCACTCACGACTATTGGATTCATAAGGGTGCGTCGTCTCCGCTGGAGTTCGACGTGGCCAACAAGTATGCGCTTGCCTTGCGTATCGACAACTATTCGGTCAAAGGTCTCCGTCTTGGCCTCAGCGGTTACTGCGGCAACTCCATCGGCAACACTTATCCCAATGACGCTGCAGGGGCAAGCCAGAAGTACAAGGGGACGGTTCTGATCGGCTCGTTCGACTTCTCCTATAATGCACACAACTGGATTGTGCGTGGTCAGGCGGACTATGGTTATCTCGGCGATGCTGCCCAGCTGAAGTACTTCTCTAACCGCCGTAACAAGCTCTCTCCATATCACCATACCCCAAGTGTCAGCAAGAATGCTTTTTCGTACGGTATAGAAGCCGGTTATGATGTCTTCTCACAGATTCAGAAGCTGCGTGATGACCATCAGAAATTATATGTCTTCGGGCGTTTTGAACAGTATAATCCTTATGCTTCCAAGACGAACAACGAGAACTATGATTATACAGCAAAGAAGAATGTCAGCTTCGGCATCAACTATTACCCGTTGCCGCAGATTGTGGTAAAGGCTGATTACAGCTGTCGCATACTGAAAAGCCAGTACAACAACGAGCCGAGCATAAACATCGGTATCGCTTATGCCGGCTTCTTCCTCTGACCTTTCCCCAGTACGAACTCACATATTTAATCAATAACAGTATTACAAATGAAAATGATCAGAAAATCAGCCCTGCTGTTTGCCGTAGCAGGCACACTCAGTTTAGGCTTTACAGCATGTTCCAGCAATGACGATCCGGGTATTTCCGAGGAAGACTATACCAACAAGCAATTCGGCAATGAGGCCATGGCTGCCTGTACGGATCTGACGACCGCTTTGACCGAGGCCAACCAGGCAATCGTATCTTCACAGCTCAGTGCCGAACAGAAGAAAGAGCTGCAGAACATTCTGAATGCCAATGTGGATAACGTCATCTACCCCACCTACAAGGAGCTGGGAGATGATGTTGAAGCATTGCATGCTGCTCTGGGCACACTCTCCGAGAAGCAGATCAGCCAGAAGAATGTAGACGATGCCTGTGCAGCTTTCCTCAAGGCGCGTGAACAGTGGGAGAAGAGTGAGGCATTCCTCATGGGGCCCGCTTCCGACTTCTCCATCGACCCGCACATCGACTCCTGGCCGCTCAACCGCACGGCACTGCACGCCTATTTCGGCAATCCGACTGCGGAGATCAAGGATGAGAGCATTCTGGGCTTCCACGCTCTGGAGTTCATTCTTTTCAGAAACGGTAAGCCGCGTAAGGTTGCAGAGTTCCAAGGCAATGATACTTATCCTAACTTTACCGACATCAAAGGCTCGGATGAGTTGAAGTATGCTGAAGCAGTCATCAAGGACCTGCTGAACCATGTCTATGAGCTTGAGGTTGCGTGGAATCCGACGAACGCAACTCGTCTTGCAGCTGTAAAGGCAGCCAATCTGAAATATCAGACGGAGAAAGGACTTTCATACGGTGAGAACATGAGGTCTGCCGGTGATGCGGCCAAGAGCACATTCGCTTCGATAGATGTGGCTGTCACGCAGGTTCTTTCCGAGACGGAGGGCAGTTGCCTTGGCATTGCGAATGAGGTCGGTACCGCCAAGATTTCCAATCCGTTCCAGGCTGGCGACATCAGTTATGTAGAGTCTCCGTACAGTTACAATTCAATCACTGACTTCCAGAACAACATCCGGAGCATTGAAAATATATGGTATGGTGGCAGAAACGGTAAGAACAGCAATGCTGCATACAGCTTCCACAAGTTCTTCCAGAGCAACAAGACAGCAGTCGGAAGGAAGGTTGAGGCTGCGATAGAGACTGCTATCCAGAAGATCGGCAGAATGCCGAAACCATTCGTCAAGTACGTCAGTAAGGTCTGGAACAAGAAGTTCGAGGACGACAACGACTTCGATGTGAAGGAATAGAAAACTGCTCCTGGGGAGATACTACGATTGCGTTCTGCCACTGATTTTATGCGGCAGGACGCTTTCCTACATGACATCACAAAAACATTACAATAAGATTTATGAAGAGAAATAATGGATGGGTATTGGCCGCCTTGGCGATGATGCCGTTACTCAACACAGCCTGTTCGGATGACACCACTACACCGGCAGATGAAGACAAACTTGCAAAGAAAGAAACGAATTTCGGCAAGAAGAACGATGTGTTCAGTGCCGAAGAGTGGTATCCGGGAGGTGAATTGGGTACGACGGAAGGAAGAGCTTATTCCGACCCGACACCGGCTGTCACGAATGTTCCTGGTATGGAAGACAGCTTCAACAGAGGTGAAAACTTCTTCGAGCGTTCCTTTACCTTGACGGACAACCCCTACCGGGGACTTGGTCCGGCATGGGTACGCAACAACTGTGAACAGTGTCATCCTTCCTACGGTCATGGAAAACGCCAGACAATCTATAACGGAAAGGCGTTCGGAAACGGTTACCTGCTGGTTATCTACCATCCGACAGCCGGTGTGGACGGTGACGGTGTGGCATACGCTGCAAACAGCTACGTAAGGCACGTCACGGGTATGCCGCAGACTAACGCCATGACGCCGTTCAAGGCACCTGTTGATGAGAGCGGCATCAATATCGAGTGGAAGACGGTTTCCGGTACGATGCCGTCAGGCCTCTCTGCGACACAGTTCCCTGATGGTGAGAAGTTCCAGCTGATCTATCCGGAAGTCACCATCAAGCAGGAAGCTTTCAACACTTTCCCCAAACCTGACAATTATGAGGTCAGACTGGAGTCGACCATTGGATTGTATGGTACCGGACTGCTCGATGCCATTGACAAGGAGGATATGAAGGCGCAATATCAGAAAGAAGCCAAAAAGGCTGATTTGAACCCTGCCATGTGGAACAAAGCTGCTGACGACTGGGCTGCAACCGCATGGTACACGCTGGCTGACGGCACCAAGGCCATCAAGAAATTTACATACGGCATGACCCGTGCCTCATTGCAGGACGGACCGGGTGCGAATGCCATGTGGAACATTACAAATGTTACCCGGTCTGACCGTCGTTACCTCTATACCACGGATATGTGGGCAAAGGCCATGTCGATGGATAAGGATGTCATCAGCTACATCAAGCGGAACGGTAAGCAGTCAGGATCTATTCTGCACCCGTACTATGGCAACGGAACGGACGAGGATATCAGTAAGAATGTAAATATGTTGCTCGGCCTCAACGCGAAGAGTGATGCCGATGCTTACAAGAAGCATTTCGTTGACAATGGACCGTTTGCTGGACAGGACGAGATGAGCAACAAGGACTACTACGACTTCATGGTCTGGCACCGTGGCCTGGCTGTCCCGGCTGCACGTGGTCTCGACAACCCTGTCGTACAACGCGGCAAGAAAGTCTTCATGGAAATAGGCTGTGCAAGCTGTCACCGTCCGTCATGGAAGACAGGAAACGACAACTACTGGGTTGACAATGCCATCAGGGATTATGCCAAGAGCATTGGTAAGAATCCGGAGACGATGCTGCCCAGGTATGCCCACCAGACCATCTGGCCCTACACGGACCTCGTCCAGCACCGCCTGTTCATGGCAAACAACATCCGTACCGGCTGGTGCCGCACGACTCCGCTATGGGGACGCGGCCTGAGTCTTGAACGTACCGGAGCAGAGGACCGTCTGCATGACTGCCGAGCACGCAACGAAATCGAAGCGATTATGTGGCATGCGTATGACAGGCGCAGCGATGCCTTCTGGGCAGCCAGCAAGTTCTATAACTTGCCGAAGGCAGACCGTGATGCAGTAGTCGCATTCCTCCGTGCCATTTAACAAGCTATACGCCAAAGAGAGTGCCAGAAACCGACACGGGCTTCTGACGCTCTCTTTTTCTATTATTGTAATACAACAACATGAACAGGAAACTCATCTTTGTTTTTTACATGCTGACTGTCATCGTACTGGCAGGGAGTACACTTGTCGAACACGCAAACGGAACTGGTTTTGCTGCACGGTATATCTATGGTGCATGGTGGTTCTCGCTCCTTTGGATGTCGCTTGCCGTGTCAAGCCTGCCTTATATTCTCAAACTGCTCAAGAAAGACAAAAGCAAACTGCTCCTGCATCTTTCCTTTTTCATCATGCTTGCAGGAGCTCTCCTCACCCATCTGCTCTCGACACAGGGGGTTGCGCATCTTCGGAAAGGACAGCCTGTCAACGCTTATACAGAGCAAGTCGCGGATGACGAAACAGATACGGCACGGTTACCGTTCACAATAGAACTTACAGACTTTGAGATCAGTTATCATCCAGGTACAAAGGCTGCAAGCGACTATACAACCCATTTCACCATCAAAGACGACGGGGCAAAGATTCCCGCACTGGTCTCAATGAACAAGGTGTTCGACTATGCAGGCTACCGCTTCTATCAGTCAAGCTACGACGCAGACGGACAGGGCAGTTATGTGACGGTAAAGAGCGACCGATACGGCACACCGGTGACTTATATGGGCTATGCCCTGCTGTTTTTTTCTCTGATATGGTTGCTCATCCGTCCGAAAGGCACATTCCGCCAGCTGCTGAAGAGTCCGATACTCAGGAAGTGTGCGGTAATCGTCTTCGCCTTGTTTTCTGCACATCATGCTGCTGCCGCTCCATCGTTTCCCCAAAGCACTGCCGACAAGTTCGGAAGACTGTATATACTGCACAACGACCGCATCTGCCCCTTGCAGACCTATGCCATGGACTTTACAAAGAAACTCTGTGGAGAAGATGCCTATAAGGGCATGACTGCCGAGCAGGTTCTCATGGGTTTCATTTTCTGGAGAAAGGAATGGGACAATGAGAAGATATTGAAAGTGAAGGATGGAGAGTTCAAGGATGAGTTCCATCTCGGCGATTACGTCTCTCTCAATGATTTGTTCTCAATGGGCAGCTATCGTCTGAAAGCTCCCATAGAAGAATATTACAACGGCAACAAGGATGCCTACCACAAGGCTGCAGCTGCCTTGGATGAAAAGGTGAACCTTGTCATGGAGCTTCAGAATGGGACACCTCTTGCCATCTTCCCTTACAGACAGAAGGGCAGGACGGAATGGTACGCCCCCAACCAGGAGTACCCTGCTGACATTGACCGGGCGGATATAGCCTACTGGCAGGGCTTCTTTTCAACGCTCTATGCCGATGCGCTGTCGGCAAATAGCACTCAAGCTGACGAAGCCATCAAGCAGCTTTCTGCCTATCAGCAGCGCAACGGCGGTAACAGCCTGCCTGATGTGTATGCCTATAAAGCAGAACGGTTGTACAATGCCTTGCCTCTGGCGACCATCCTTTTTATGTTCAATCTGACGATTGGATTCTTTGCTTTTGCGTTCCTTATCTATCGTCTGATGAGCAGTCGGAAGCCGGAGAAGGGAGAACATACGATACGGAAAGGATATACTGTGCTTTTCTTTCTTCTGCTTCTTTCGTTCCTTGTCCTGAGCTATACACTCGGCCTGCGCTGGATGATTTCCGGCAATATACCCATGGCAAACGGCTATGAGACGATGCTCACCGTTGCATGGCTTACACAGCTGCTTGCACTTGCCGGTTATCACAAGGCACGGATTCTGATTATCTTCGGCTTTCTTCTGTCGGGTTTCTTCCTGCTTGTAAGCCATATATCACAGATGGACCCGGCCATCGGACAGATGATGCCTGTACTGAACTCTCCCTTGCTGAGCGTACACGTCAGTATCATCATGATGAGTTACGCCCTGTTGTCAATAACCTTCATCTGTGGACTGACAGCACTCCTGCTGCATTTGGCCGGTAGAATCATGCCGGATAAACGTGAAGCTGTCCTGCAGCAGGCAGAGGCCTTGCAGGTCCTTTCACGTATCTTCCTCTATCCGGCCGTCAGCACATTAGGAATCGGTATCTTTATCGGTGCCATCTGGGCAAACATGAGCTGGGGGACTTACTGGTCGTGGGATCCCAAGGAAACATGGGCGTTGATAACCTTCATGGTCTATGCTGTTGTACTTCATACACATAGTCTGCCTGCCTTCAAGCAGCCGTTCACTTATCATTTATACATCACATTAGCCTTTCTCACTATCCTCATAACCTACTTCGGAGTCAACTACATCCTGGGAGGGATGCATTCATACGCATAAAGTCCGGGGACTTTTAAAGGGATGCCAGTCTTTTAAACAGACAGATCCAGCTTTCTTCTTGAAAATACATAGCAGACGATGCGGCTGGAAGAGAAAGCTGGATTTTTTTGCATATAGAAGTAAAAGGCTGCAAGGAGGCGACAGCTTTCACAGTACCGACAGGCGATGTGGATTTATTTAGAACATACCCATCCAATCCCTGATTTATTTTTATCTTTGGTTGCTGTCATTTTTAACATTCTGCGTAAAGCGCATATTACGAACTACTTACGACACACGGATACGTGACGGAAGTGACAGTAACTTCCAGACTTCTTTCACACACACAGTCCCTGCGTCCGTCTTGTCTTCTGCAGACCGGTGTCGCCATCTGTCCCTATGCTGTCACGTTCCGCCGTCACCGGAGACTCCGTCCCCTATAAAGAAATTCGCCGTCCGGGCAACATTTCCGTATAAATCATCCATCCCCCACCTATTACTCTGTATACAATCGTGGCAGGGAGAATCCCGTCTGTCCATCTCCTGCCAATGTGCTGATGCCCATCACGTATCGTGCTGTCGGTAAACACCAGTCGTGTTGATGCCCCGCACGCTTATGTTCTGCTGTCGGAATGAATCTTCTTGACATAGAGAGCTGAAGATGCCGCATAGAAGCAAAGACACAAAGAGCTGACAAGATTCCTATCGGCGACAGACCAGTGCGGAAATTTCAGAACAGACCTTAAGTTTTAAAGTTGAGACTGAGAAAGAGTATCAGAGGACAGACCTGCGGGAAGATGCTCCTGTGCAAATCTCTCCCCCAACAGGAAGCCTTCCTCATAAAGAGCCTCGAGCTTGCTGATGTCTTTCTCCATTCGTCCGACGACGACCGGTTTCTCCGGGCGGATAACAAGTATTTTCCCTTGGCGTTCCAGTTCATCTACCATGTCAAGCTGTCGATTATATGATTCTATCCGATGGCTCAAGGCGACTCTTAGCCGGGGGTAATTCCGGTAGATGAATTTGGGCTGCTTGTGGTCGCGCCCTGTCTCTCGCCATCCCTTGTTACGCGTACATACAACTACGTTTGTCTCATGGCCCGTCTCTATGGAACGCATGACAGGGATGGAATCGACTATACCGCCGTCCAGCATGGGAATGCCATCAATCATGACAATTTTGCTCACATAAGGAAGACTTGAGGACGCACGAGCCAACTCGTTGAGCCTATGTGTGTTGCCGGATGTTTCTGTAAGATACTCTGCAAAGCCTGTCTGGCAGTTTGTTGTAACCATTTCGAAAATATCGCCATGCCTGCAGTTACGGAAATATTCGTCATAATCAAACGGGACAAGTTCGTAGGGAAAGCGATGATAAAGCAGCTCCGGGTCAAAGATACAGCCCTGCGTCACCAGATGGCGCAGGCCGATATAATCGTATTTGGCAAGCATATCGATGTTGGAGATACGTGCGCGCCGAGGTTGCCGACTGGCGTATGACAGCCCGTTACATGCTCCGGCCGAGACTGCTACCGTGTAGCGGAAATAAAGTCCATGCTTCATAAAAGCATCCAGCACACCGGAGGTGAATACGCCACGCATCCCCCCTCCTTCCAACACCAAACCTGTTTTCCTGTCGACTTGCATAAATTCTCGTTAAAAAACATCTGCAAAGTTAATAACTTTCAAACAAAAATAGCTATCTTTGCAATCAAACCATCTAATTATTGAAATATGTTTAACAAAGAAACCTATGTAAAGCGCCGTGCAGAGCTGAAAAAGCTTGTCGGGAATGGTATCATCATTCTTTTCGGCAACAATGAATCGCCTGCAAACTTCCCTGCGAACGGGTATTATCCTTTCCGTCAGGATTCCTCATTCCTCTATTATTTCGGACAGCAGCGTGACGGACTGGTCGGCGTCATCGACATTGACAATGGCACCGAGACGCTCGTCGGCGATGATATTGATATTGACGACATCGTCTGGTATGGCAGCGTTGATTCCGTAAGGGACATGGCGGATGCTGTCGGCGTGGCAAATACGGTCAATATGAAAGGTCTGAAGACCATCTGCAACAATGCGCTGCGCGAACACCGCAAGGTACATTTTCTGCCCCCTTACCGTGCAGACATCAAAATCCAGATATTCGACCTCTTCGGCATTCATCCCAATCAGCAGAAGGAGTCTGCAAGCATGGATCTTATCCGTGCAGTTGTCAAGATGCGTTCAACGAAGACACAGGAAGAAATCGAGGAACTGGAACGTGCCGCCGTCATCGGATACAAAATGCACACGACTGCCATGATACTGGCACGGCCGGGTGTGACGGAGAAGTTCGTCGGCGGTCAGGTGGACGGTATCGCCCACTCTTACGGTTCGATGGTATCGTTCCCCACTATCTTCTCACAGCATGGTGAAATCATGCACGGGAATCCGTCGATGGCGGTGCTGGAATCCGGAAGGCTTGCACTGTGCGACTGTGGTGCAGAGACCATCAATCACTACTGTTCTGACAATACCCGCACGTTCCCGGTGAATGGGAAGTTCACTCAGAAACAGCTCGAGATATACAAGGTGGTGGAAGAGTGCCACGATGCGGCATTGAAGTATGCCAAACCGGGTGTGAAGTACGCCGATGTCCATTTCGCCATCTGCCATATTCTTTTCGACCGTATGAAGGAGCTGGGACTTGCCAAGGGCGATACCGATGCCGCCGTAGCTGCCGGAGCACATGCCATGTTCCTGCCGCACGGACTGGGGCATATGATGGGCATGGACGTTCACGACATGGAATCGTTCGACCAGATCAACGTTGGTTTCGACGAGGAGACACGTCCTAACCTGGAGCAGTTCGGGACGAACTGCCTGCGGATGGGACGCCGGCTGGAAGAAGGATTCGTCGTTACTGATGAGCCTGGCATCTATTTCATTCCGGCACTCATCGACGAGTGGCGTGCAAAGAAGCATTGTGCGGAGTTCCTGAACTTTGACAGGTTAGACGAATACAAGGAATTCGGCGGAATCCGTCTTGAGGACGACATTCTCATCACAAAGGACGGCTGCCGCTTTATCGGGAAAGACCGTATTCCGTATCATCCGAAGGATGTGGAAGATTTCATTGCAGCAAACAGAAAGTAAACCAAACATTTAAAACCAATAATTTTCATCAAGGTTGCCGCAAGAGACCGTCTCACTACGGCAACCCAATTTTTTATGATTTATGAGAAAGACTTTAGTAGCAGCACTGCTCGCTTTGATGGCGATGAGTGCAAATGCCGCGGACAAGAAGGAGGGTGCAGCCTCCAACAAACCTGTTTTCACAGTTGTAAAGCAGATTCCCATCACAAGCATCAAGGACCAGAACCGGTCTGGCACGTGCTGGGACTATTCCACGCTGAGCTATTTCGAGGCCGAGATTCTGAAGAAGACCGGCAAGACCTACGACCTCTGTGAGAGCTTCGTCGCCAACAAGACTTACATGGACCGTGCCATACAGGTTGTACGTCTGCACGGCGACTGTCAGTTTGCACAGGGAGGATCTGCGTATGATGTCCTTTACACGCTCGAACACGATGGTATCTGTCCGGAGAGTGCCATGCCGTTTCCGGGATCTCTTTATGGCGATTCTCTGAACAACTTCAACGAGTTCTTCTCGCTTCTGGAGCCATACGTAAATGCGGTTGCACGCAACAAGGCCAATAAGATCTCCGGTCAGTGGAAGCAGGGACTGCAGGGCATCCTTGACGCTTACCTCGGCAAGTGCCCGGAAACCTTCACCTATGAGGGCAAGCAGTACACCCCGAAGAGCTTTGCTGCCAGCCTCGGCCTGAACTGGAACGATTATGTAAGCATTACTTCTTATACACACCATCCTTTCTACTCCCAGTTCGCCGTCGAAGTACAGGACAACTGGCGTAACCCGCTGTCTTACAACCTGCCGATGGACGAGATGATGCGCATCATCGACAATGCTGTCATGAACGGTTACACAGTAGCGTGGGGCGGCGATGTCAGTGAACCGGGTTTCACCCGCCAGGGGCTGGCCTACATGGTCGACGGGAAGAAGGTCGAGAGCATGAAGGGCAGTGACATGGCGCACTGGCTCGGTCTCTCGAATGCCAAGAAGAAGAACCTCATCGACTCCCTCGGTGTCAATGTACCGGAGGTTGTTCCTACACAGAAGCAGCGTCAGGAACGCTTCGACAACTGGGAATTGACGGACGACCACGGAATGCTCATCTTCGGTATTGCCAAGGACCAGAACGGAAAGGAGTACTATATGGTAAAGAATTCCTGGGGAGAGACCGGTGCCTACAAGGGTATCTGGTACATGACAAAGAACTTCATCGCCGCCAACACGATGGACTATCTTGTAAACAAGAACGCCATCCCCAAGGACATCCGCAAGAAGATGGGACTTTAAGAAATCTGCAATGAGGAGTGTCGCATCGGAGGCTTTCATGACAATGTGTTGATTTTCAGATTGATTGTCTACTCCCGGCCATTCTTCCATATATGAACAATCCCGTTCCAAGTTCTTTGGGGCGGGATTGTTGTGTTTACAGTTCCCCCTTTAAATCTGAGATTGTCGGAATCTCCGTTAGCATCATCAGGAGAGACAGATTCAATTCCGATGAATGGCATGAAACCAAATATTCGCCATACACAACTGTTACATTTGGCTTTTTTTTTGTACCTTTACGCTCAGAAATAAAAAACAATTGAAAATGCACTTCAAATGGAACCACACACCGCCCACAGCTGAACAGGAGAGTGCTGCCGGAGAGCTGGGAGAAAAGCTGGGGATCAGCCCCATTCTCGCCGCCTTGCTGATACGCCGAGGCATAACGACGGAGAGTGCTGCCAAACGGTTCTTCCGTCCACAGCTTGCCGACCTCATCAACCCTTTTCTGATGAAGGATATGGATGCGGCTGTCGACCGGCTCAATGATGCAATGGGACACAAGGAACGCGTGCTCGTCTATGGCGACTACGATGTAGACGGCTGTACGGCTGTGGCATTGGTATATAAATTCTTGCGACAGTTCTATTCCAACATCGATTACTATATCCCCGACCGCTATGATGAAGGGTATGGCGTGAGCAGAAAGGGAATTGATTTTGCCAAAGAAACAGGAGTCAGACTCATCATCATTCTCGACTGCGGAATCAAGGCAGTAAAAGAAATCGCCTATGCCAAGGAACAGGGGATTGACTTCATCATCTGCGACCATCATGTCCCCGACGAGACGATGCCGCCGGCTGTGGCCATCCTTAACCCGAAACGGCCTGACGATGCCTATCCGTTCAAGGATCTCTGCGGCTGCGGCGTAGGTTTCAAGTTCATGCAGGCATTTGCCAAGAACAACAACATTCCGTTTTCACGGCTCATCCCCCTACTCGACTTCTGTGCCGTGAGCATTGCCGCCGACCTGGTACCTGTCGTCGACGAAAACCGTATTCTTGCTTTCCACGGACTGAAGCAGCTGAACCAGAACCCGAGTCTCGGGCTGAAAGCCATCATTGACATCTGCGGGCTGAACGGACGCGAACTGTCCATGAGCGACATCATCTTCAAGATAGGACCGCGTATCAATGCCAGCGGACGTATGGAAAACGGCAAGAAGAGTGTCGACCTGCTTGTCGAGCGAGAATACGGAATGGCTTTCCGGCAGGCAAAACACATCGACGAATACAATGAACAGCGGAAGGATGTAGACCGCCAGATGACCGAGGAGGCCAATCAGATTGTGGCACGCCTGGAAAGCCAGAAGCATCAGTCGAGCATCGTGCTCTATGACGAGCACTGGAAGAAAGGTGTCATCGGAATCGTGGCTTCCCGGCTGACTGAAATCTATTTCCGGCCGACGGTAGTGCTGACGCGCGACGAGAACCTTGCAACGGGTTCGGCCCGCAGCGTGGCCGGATTCGATGTATATGCAGCCGTCAAGAGCTGCCGTGACCTGTTGCTGAACTTCGGCGGACATACCTATGCCGCCGGAATGACAATGAAATGGACTGATGTAAAGGAGTTCTGCAGACGTTTCCAGACTTACGTCGAGGAACACATCGAGCCTGAACAGCGTGAAGCCATACTGGATATTGATGCGGTTATCGACTTCAAGGATATTACCAAGAAACTGCACAACGACCTGAAACGCTTTGCCCCGTTCGGACCGGGCAACCCAAAGCCGCTCTTCTGCACGCTGGATGTATATGACTTTGGAACGAGCAAGGTCGTAGGGCGTGAACAGGAACATATCAAACTGGAACTGGTCGATTCCAAATCGAACAATGTCATGAACGGTATTGCTTTCGGGCAGAGTGCGTCAGCACGATACATCAAGTCCAAACGTTCGTTCGATATAGCCTACACCATCGAGGATAATGTTTTCAAACGGGGATCTGTCCAGCTGCAGATTGAGGATATCAGGCCTACGGACGAAAGTTGACCGATAGAAAAGTCTGCAAAGTAAAGAACAGTCCCAGGGACTGGGAACATTATTCCCAAGTGTTGGGGATAGTGTTTCCGGGTGTCGGGAATAATGTTCCCGACCAGTTGGAATATGAACCAGGAAGAATGGAATAGACGGTTCATAAGCCGGATACGGCTGCTTTTCCGGATTTTCCACACCCTGAGAACTTCTTTGGGATATATCTGCCGGCTCCATTCAGGCGAACGCATAAAGTTCTAAGTTTAATGACCTATCTTGACATTCTTCATCAGTATTGGGGCTATCCTGACTTCCGGGGTATTCAGAAAGAGATTATCGAGAGTATTGGCGCAGGGAAAGATACTCTGGGACTTATGCCGACGGGCGGAGGAAAGTCGCTCACCTTCCAGATTCCGGCCTTGGCACAGGACGGGGTATGTATAGTCATAACGCCTCTCATCGCCCTGATGAAAGACCAGGTCGATCATCTTCGTCATCAGGGTATTCCGGCGGCAGCCGTCTATTCCGGCATGCACCGTGATGCTATCGTGGCAACATTGGAGAACTGTATTCTCGGTGGCACAAGGCTGCTTTATATATCACCGGAGCGTATCGGGTCGGACATCTTTCAGGTAAAGCTGCGGCACATGAAGGTCAGCTTCATCACCGTTGACGAAGCCCACTGCATCAGTCAGTGGGGTTATGATTTCCGTCCCTCTTACCTACAGATTGCTTCCATACGCAGGCTGGTACCCGAAGCACCTGTCCTTGCATTGACGGCAACGGCCACGCCGGAGGTTGTTGATGACATTCAGGAACGTCTGGGATTCAAGGTGAAAAATGTCTTCCGCATGAGTTTCGAGCGGAAGAACCTTGCCTATGTTGTCCGGCAGACGGAAGACAAGGATGCTGAAATGGTGCATATCCTTCAGTCTGTTCCTCAGACAGCCATCATCTACTGCCGTAGCAGAAAGCGGACAAAGGATGTCGCGCAGAAGCTCACGGAATATGGAATTTCTGCCACATGGTATCATGCCGGGCTGGAGCCTGCCGTCAAGGACCAGCGGCAGAACGACTGGCAGAACGACAGAATACGGGTCATAGTTGCGACAAACGCTTTCGGCATGGGAATCGACAAGCCGGATGTGCGGGTGGTTATCCATCTTGACTGCCCAAGTTCTTTGGAGGCCTACTTTCAGGAGGCCGGGCGTGCCGGACGTGACGGCAGGAAGGCGTATGCTGTCTTGCTTTATAATGGGAGTGACAGGCGGACACTGCAGAAGCGTGTTGAGGACACTTTCCCTCCAAAGGAGTATGTCCAGACTGTCTACGAGCATCTGGCTTATTTTTATCAAATAGGTGTAGGCAGCGGTGCCGGATGCACTTTTGAATTTCCGATAGACAGATTCTGTACCACTTTCAAGCATTTCCCTACCCGTGCAAATGCAGCACTCACCTTGCTGCAGCGGGCAGGCTACATAGACTATGAGCAGAATCCTGATACCCAGGCGCGCATCCGTTTCCTGCTGAACCGTGACGACCTTTACCGTCTCGATGCGCTCAGCGACAAGGAGAATGAAGTTGTCACGGCACTGCTCAGAAACTATGGCGGCCTGTTCTCAGATTACGGCTATGTGGACGAGAGCTATATTGCCCAGGAGGCGGGACTCGACAGAAGCCAGACCTATACGGTACTTGTCAACCTGAGCAAGAAGCGCATCATCAACTTCATTCCCCGAAAGAACACGCCGATCATCCGATACAGGAGCGACCGTATCGACGGTGCGGACATCGTCCTTGACCGTAGTGTGTATGAAGACCGGAAAGCCCAGTTCGTGAAACGAATCCATTCGGTGATAGATTATGCACAAAACGGTCGTATCTGTCGTAGCAGACAGTTGCTTAGATATTTTGGTGAAACGAAGTCGGTAGATTGCGGGCAGTGTGATGTATGCCTTTCACATACTGATACTGAAGACGGCGATGAGCGGAAACTGATCAGGCGACAGCTGCTGACATTGCTGGCTGATGGGAAAAAACACCACATCACGGAAATACGCCGCCTGAACAGTGACTGGGAGCTCACCGGAGACGTGATGCGGGAAATGGTGCTGGAAGAGGACATCCGCATGGAGGGGAGCTTCCTGCTCCGGCCATGCTGATTTTCTCTGTGCAGAGACAGACGGTCTCGGTATGACACAGACAGATCTTCTCGTACGATGGTCAAAAAAAAGGACGTACGTGTTGTGCGTACGTCCTTTACTGATTATGGTATACAGTTCAAACATGAATGTCTGTCAAAGTCGTTCGTACTGACAACATTCCTATGAGAACAGTACTCTGCAACGGCAGACTTCAATCTCCTCTCCTCGGGTACAGTCTTTTGTGATTCTTATATTGAAGTCCACTTCCGTATCTCCCTGCTCACGGTAAAAACACAGTCTGTCGCCTTGATGCGACTCTGCAACATAGGCAATCTCGAACCGCCTGACCGTATGCTGCCGGTACCAGTCCAGATTCCATAAGTCCAGGACATGTTCGATGTATTTCACTGAGTTGATATGGCCATTGATATCGACATCATTATAGCAGGTGTCTATTATCCGTATGGGTTCGGCATTAAAAGAAAGTTTCACACGAGATGATTTTGCTATCGGGCAGGGACTTTCCCGGTCGATATACTCATTAATCAGACCACCGCGTACGGCAGTGATGTCCACAGGCTGGCGCGTCCTCACATCAATCATCGCCCAGATGCTCTTCCCATAGCCATAGACATGACCGGTATCACCTGTTATCTTGAAGTTGCGGCTTGTAAAAAACCTCATTACGTCATCAATCCAAGTCTCTACAAAGAACCTGTCATACGCCTGCGGCATATCCTTCATATCAATTGCCAGCCGGCTCAACACCCATGTCTTATCGACAGTATTGAGATAGTTCATCCCATAACCGCGCTCATTGCTGTGGAAATCAGCTGCATTCAGCAGGTGATTGCCTAAATGTCCCATGAACAGATGATTGGAGAAGTCGCAATGAAACGGCTCTGCCAGGAATTCATATCTCCCTGTTTTTGATAACTTTTCCATCTTGTTTTTCCCTTCTATTTCACATAACTGATGTCCTGTTGCTACGACCGGAGATGTGTGGATATACAACGAAGACCGGGCAATGATATTTTCTCTGGCAGGACGGATATGCTGGCTCCTCTTCTACACCTTGAGACATCCTGCTGGAAACAGCTCTTGTTGTCTCCGTCATAGTCTTCAAAAAAGGGATGCATCACAACTGATGCATCCCCGATAACTCTATTCAGTCTGAAGGATATACCTTCTTGAACTGCGTATACTTACTTTACGTAAACAACTGCGAGACGGTTAGAAGTCGTACCCTGTACGCCCTTGCCGGTAGCCTCGTCAACGTTTACGCCACGAGCCTTGAGGTAGTTGGCAACTACGTCAGCACGAGCCTGTGACAGACGGTCGTTGATTTCCTTAGAACCCTCTGGAGAAGCTGTACCGACAACCTGAACGTGAGAGCCTTCCTTGATGTTGTTCAAAGCAGACTTAGCGTCGTTTGTAAGAG
>OGKA01001037.1_pt1 | contig 25547 bp, 19 predicted proteins | sample 1572211 | NCBI WGS metagenome assembly OGKA01 (sample SAMEA2582125, study PRJEB24529) | metagenome | biome: Human gut stool | place: China | collected 2011 | reverse complement strand
AGCGCCGCCAGCATGCCCGCCAACACATCCCCGCTGCCGCCCCGGGCAAGCCCCGGGTTGCCGGTAGGGTTCACGCACACCCGCCCATCCGGGCTTGCCACCACGGTGCGTGCGCCCTTCAGCACCACCACGGCATTCCACGCCTTGGCATAGCGCAGGGCGGCACCCGCCCGGTCGGCGGCAAGCGCTGCTGCCGAAAGGCCGGTCAGGCGCGCCATCTCGCCGGGGTGCGGGGTAACTACCAACTCCCCTGCCGGGTGCGGGAAGGGCTTGCCCTCGGCCAGCAGCTGGGCGGCGGCGTTCAGACCGTCTGCGTCCAGCACCGCAGCCCCCGCAAAGCCAAGCAGCAGCTGCTGCACCAGCGTGCGGGTCTCGGTGGCTCGGGCGGCGCTTTGCGCTGTGCCGCCAAGGCCGGGGCCCAGCAGCAGCACGGTGGCCTTCTGCCGCCGGAGCAGCGGCACATTTTCCGGCGCAATGCCGCCCTGCGCGCCCTCCTTACAGGGGCACAGGCAACACTCCGGCAGGCGGGTAACGGCGGCGCTGACCACCGGCTCTACGCTTGCAAGGGTGACGATGCCCGCCCCGGTGCGCAGTGCACCCTCGGCTGCCAGCAGCGCAGCGCCCCGGTAAAAGGCACTGCCCGCCACCGCCAGCACGCTGCCAAAGGTACCCTTATGGCTGTCCCGGGCGCGGGGTGGGATGCTTTGCCAGACAAATTCTTCGGTAATTTCCACAGCCATGGGTACACCTCCAGAGAACGATTTGAATGCCCTCCGCTTATCGGGTTGCGACACCCAGCATCCGCATCGTGCCTTGGACGGCACTTGCGTCTTGCTGGCCGCTGCCCCAACAACTCCTCCCTGTTTCCGCCACTGGCGGCGGTCGTCGTCGTTGCTGGGCATTTTTAGCGGAATAATTATTTTAGATTTAGCATTTGCAGCGGCCAATAGGCCGCTGCAAATGCATTCTCTCAAAATCAGGGGCGGCATTACGCCTGTCCCTGCACAAGGGCGCGGATCTGTTTTTCCACGTTCTGTACTTCCTCGTGGAACATCCGGGCAGACACGCGCAGTGCGCCGTGGCCAAGGATGATGACCTGCTCCATGCCGTCCGAGGTCGCCACGCGGACACGGCGGCTCTTGCCGATCTCATGGGTGACCCGCTCGATGAACATATCGGCGGTTTCCGCCTCCTTGGTGTAGACCACATGGATATTGTGGTACTGCTCGATGGCACCGGGGCTTCCGGGCACGCGGTAAGCATCGAACACCAAGATGAGCACGCATTTCTGATAGCCCTGATAGTTGCACAGGATGTCCATCAGCTTGCGGCGGGCGGCGTCCAAGCTTTCCTTTGCCAGCGCGTTCAACTCGTCCCACGCAAAGATGATGTTGTAGCCGTCCACCAGCAGATACTCCGGGGCAATTTCCCACTGCTCTGCGGCAAAATCCGGGCGTTCGGTCTTTTGCACCGGACGGAACGCCGCCAGCGGGTCGCGCTTGATGGGGCCGTAGGTGCGCTCAAAAATTTTGAGCAGCTCGGCATCCTCCTCCAGCGTGGCGCGGTAAGCCATGGCGCGGCGCTGGGGCACAGCCTGCGTCTCCGGGCGGGCGGGCTTTGCCTTGCCCCAGCCGCTTTCCACGTGCATATGGCTGCGCACCTCGCTCCACGGCACCACAAAGCCAGCACCATGGGCGCAGAACACGGAATCTGCGGGGTTGTCCAGATCATGCTCCGGCTGGTAGCCGGTTTCTGCAATGACCTCCTGCGCGTTATGGCAGGGGCGGTAGCCGTCCAGTGTCAGGCTCAGGTGTCCCCTGCCCCGAGTGTAGCTGACCACCTCCATGGGGTAGCTGCGCATGGTGGATACCGGCGCAAAGCCGGTCAGGGTGGCCGTGTCGGTGCCGCTTTCCGGCGGATCAAAACTGCCCTCCATGCGCTGGATATCGCTCATGGCGCGGCCGATGTTCTCCACCGGCACTTCCAGCCGGAAGGCGTACCACGGCTCTAACAGCTGGCTTTTGGCCAGCATCAGCCCCTGCCGCACGGCGCGGTAGGTGGCCTGCCGGAAATCGCCGCCCTCAGTGTGCTTGAGGTGTGCTTTTCCGGTGAGCAGAGTGATCTTTACATCCGTCAGCGGTGCGCCGGTCAGCACGCCAAGGTGCTGCTTTTCTTCCAGATGGGTCAGCACCAGCCGCTGCCAGTTTTTATCCAGCACCTCTTCCCGGCAGTCGGCGGCAAACTGCATCCCGCTGCCCCGGGGCAGCGGTTCCAGCAGCAGATGCACCTCGGCATAGTGGCGCAGCGGCTCGTAATGTCCCACACCTTCCATCGGCTCAGTGATGGTCTCCTTATACAAAATGCCGCCCGGGCCAAAGGATACTTCCAGCCCGAACCGCTCGGCCAACAGGCTGCGCAGCACTTCCAGCTGTACCTCGCCCATCAGCTGCACATGAATTTCGCCCAGCGTCTCGTTCCACACCACATGGAGCTGCGGTTCTTCCTCCTCCAGCCGGTGCAACTTTGCCAGTGCGGCGTGTACGTCTGCGCCCTCCGGCAGCAGCACCTGATAGCTGAGCACCGGTTCCAGCACCGGCACATCACTGTCCCGCTCTGCCCCAAGTCCTGTGCCGGGCTTTGCATGGGTCAGGCCGGTCACGGCGCACACCTGTCCCGGGCCGATGGCTTCGGTCAGGGTATATTTTGCGCCGGAGTATAGCCGCAGCTGGTTCGCTTTTTCTGCCCACGGCTCGCCGTCCGTTTCGCCGGTAAGCAGAGCCTTTACCTTCAGCTCCCCGCCGGTGACCCGCAGCCATGTCAGGCGTGCCCCCTGCTCATCCTGTGATACCTTGAACACCCTTGCACCAAAGGCGTGCAGCGCCGGGGCGGGGCGGGTGTAGCGGTCAAGCCCGTCCAGAAGTGCATCCACCCCATCCAGCCGCAGCGCCGCCCCGAACCAGCACGGAAAAACGTGCCGCCGGGCAACTGCGGGGATAATGTCTGCATCGGTCAGGGTGCCTGCATCCAGCATTTTCTCCATCAGCTGCTCATCGCACAGCGCCAGTGCTTCGTTGCGGGCGGCAGGCTCTGCGCCAAAATCCACAAAACCCTCGCCAAGGCGGTGATTCAGCTGGCTGAGTAACTGTTCCCGGGTCATGCCGGGCAGGTCCATCTTGTTCACGAACACAAAGGTCGGCACATGGTAGCGCCGCAGCAGCCGCCACAGCGTTTCGGTATGGCTTTGCACGCCGTCCGTTCCGCTGACCACCAGCACGGCGTAATCCAGCACCTGCAAGGTGCGCTCAGTCTCGGTGGAAAAATCCACATGGCCGGGGGTGTCCAGCAGGGTGATGTCGGTATTGCCCGCCGTAAGCAGCGCCTGCTTGGAAAAGATGGTGATGCCGCGCGCTTTTTCCAAGCTGTCAGTATCCAGAAAGGCATCTCCGTGGTCCACCCGCCCCAGCTTGCGGATGGCACCGGCGCGGTAGAGCATGGCCTCGGAGAGGGTGGTCTTGCCGGAGTCCACATGGGCCAGAATGCCCAGTACGATCTGTTTTTGCGTTGTTTCCATGCACTGCTCCTATAAGCCGTTTTTCTAAGTACTGCGCACCATTTCCAAAAACAGCTTTTAAAAATAATTTCCTGTTTATTGTAACACGCTTTGGAGGGAAAAGAAAGTTTTCCGGTACAAATCCCGCAGGCAAAAAACAGCACCGGACAGAAAATGGTCTGCCCGGTGCAATTTTCTTAAAAAAGGTCCAGCATATTGTCCAGATAGATTGCCTCCCGCACTTGCAATTGGTATTCCGGCTTTGTCATGTAGTAGAGCAGAAATTCCAGCACCAGTGCGCTGCCAAGCCCCCTGCCTTCTATCTTGAACTGGGAAAAGCCTGCGGGCAGATACCGCTGCCGGATGTCATCCGTCCCGATAAATCCGGGGCTGCGCATCGCCTTGGAAAAGCGGTAGCCCCCGGCGGCATCCGGGGCGGCGCAGCGGTGGTCCGGGCAGTCCTCGCCCAGATTCTGGCGGCTGACCGTCTCGTAGCAGTGCTTGCGCTCGGTGCAGCCGAACCAGCAGCACTCGTTGCACAAAAATTCCACCTTGGCTTTTTGCTCCGGCGGCAGGGTGCGCAGCTGCTCCAATGCCGGGTTCAGCCGGAAATCCGGCACCACATACCGGAACTGCGGCTTTTCCAATTCCTGTCGCAGCTCCGTAAACTCCGTGAGCACCTTGGTGGTGGAGGACACCAGATACAACTCCGGCCAGCGCTGCCGCAGATAGTCCGCCAGCAAATCAGAATGGACGATCACGCCGTTTGGCACACCGCCGCTTTTTGCAAACTGTTCACACAGGGCGTTGCACTGCGGGTCGGCAAGGTGCTCAGCCCGCAGCAGGGAGTTACTGAAGGTCAGCCGCCCGGAGATGCCGTATTCCCGCAGCAGCGCCAGTACCTCGCGCGGAGCTGCCCCGCCGCAGGAGATGCGTCCCCCGCCCCAGATGCAGCCTGCCGGAGCGCCGTAGATGGAGCCAATGGTGCACCAGTCGTAAAAATATTCCCGGTGCTCCCGGTACAGCGGCAAAAAGCGGCGGTACAGCTCGTAAAACTCGAACAGGCCGGGCAGATGATAACAGGCAGCTGCGGGCTTTTCCATAGCGGTTCCTTTCCTGCAAAAAGGGAGCTGCTGCGTAAAAATGCCGTGCAGCGGCTCCCCTGTTTTTATCGTATTTGCTTTTGTTACACGGTGACGCCGACCTGAGGGGCACCACCGGCAAGCTGCTCCGCCGTAAGCGGCTGGGCTTGTGCAGGGGCGTTCAGGCGCTCCTTGGCCACAGCCAGCATCAGCTTGATGCGGTTTTCCTGATTGACCCGGGTGGCACTGGGGTCGTAGTCGATGGGGGTGATGTTGGCACTGGGGTACAGCGCACGGATCTTGTTCACCATGCCCTTGCCCACGATATGGTTGGGCAGGCAGCCAAAGGGCTGCGCACACACGATGTTGCCGTAGCCGCCCTGCACCAGCTCGATCATCTCGGCGGTCAGCAGCCAGCCCTCACCCATTTTTGCGCCCAGCGAGATGACCCCCTTGGGCTTTTCCACCAGCTCCTTGAAGGGGCCCGGCGCATAGAACCCGGCGTCCGTCTCTGCCTTGAGCATGACGCGTTCCACGCTGTCCAACCAGTTGAGGAACTGGTCGGTGCCTACCTTTACAGCCAGCTTGCCGCCGTACAGCACATGATCCTCGCCCATGTTGAAGGCGCAGTACTGCACAAAGCCCATCAGACCGGGGAAGTTCACCTCGCAGTCCTGACTTTCCAGAAACTTCTGCAGGTCGTTGTTGCCCAGCGGGCTGTATTTGACGTAAATCTCGCCCACAACGCCCACCTTGACCTTGGGCACCCGGGTGACCGGGATGGTGGCAAATTCCTTTGCGATCAGCGGGAAGGTGTGCTTCATTTCCCGGGAAGTAAAGCCTTTTCCGGCCAGCAAGGCACGGCCAAGACGGGCGATCCAGCGATCCACCATGCGGTCAGCAGCGCCCTTTTCGTTCTCGTAGGGAGCCACCTGATTGCGCAGCGCACACAGCATATCGCCGTAGAAGATGCAGGCGATGCACTTGCGTGCCAGCGGGAGGGTCATCTGGAAGCCGCTGTCCTTTTCCAGACCGGAAAAGTTCAGGCTTGCCACCGGGATCTGCGGATATCCAGCCTTGACCAGTGCCTTGCGCAGCAGATGGATGTAGTTGGAGGCGCGGCAGCCGCCGCCGGTCTGGGTGATCAGCAAGGCGGTGTGCTCCAGATCATACTTGCCGCTGTTCAGCGCATCCAGAAACTGGCCGATGACCAGCAGCGCCGGGTAGCAGGTATCGTTGTGGACATACTTCAGCCCCAGCTGTGCCACGGCACTGCCGCAGTTGCCCAGCAGCTCACACTTATAGCCTTCGCAGCGCAGTGCGTACTCCATGAGCCGGAACTGGGTAACGGCCATGTTGGGGATAAGGATGGTGTGGGTCTTTTTCATCTCCGGGGTAAATTTAGGATAATGATATTCCATAGGTTCCTCCTATGTTGCTCTAAACAAGATAGTCCCCGCAAAAGCTTCCCCCGCCGGGGGAAACCTTTCAGCCTATCTCAGGGTTTCTTTTATTCTGACTTTTCTGCGGCGGCCTCGTCCCGCTCGTCCAGTGCGGCAAACAGGCTGCGCAGACGGATGTTCACGGCACCGAGGTTCGTGATCTCGTCGATCTTCAGCTGGGTATACAGCTTGTTGCCCCGCTGCAAAATCTCGCGGGTCTCGTCGGTGGTAATGGCATCCACGCCGCAGCCGAAGGACACCAGCTGCACCAGATCCATATCCTTCTGGGTGGTGCAGTACTTGGCGGCAGCATACAGGCGGCTGTGGTAGGTCCACTGGTTCAGCACGCTGGTGGGGAACTTCTGCACCCGGTTGGAGATGCTGTCCTCGGTGACCACCGCAGCCCCGTGGCGGGTGATCAGATGGTCGATGCCATGGTTGACCTCCGGGTCTACATGGTAGGGGCGGCCTGCCAGCACAATGATGCGCTTGCCCTGACGGCGCGCCTCGTCGATGATCTCGCTGCCCTTTACCCGGATCTTTGCCATGTGTGCCTCGTACTCCGCGTAGGCAGCATCGGCTGCGGCCTGCACCTCCCGCTCGGAGATGCCGCCAAAGTACTTGGGCAGCACATCCTTTGCCATCTTGTGCACAAAGTCCTTGGGGCGGTGGATGCCCACATAATCATAGATGAACTTTTTGCCTTCCAGCTCCGGGCAGTTGCCTGCCAGAACCTCCGGGTAGTAGGCCACCACCGGGCAGTTATAATGGTTGTCGCCCAAGCCCTCGTCCACATTGTAGGTCAGGCAGGGGTAGAAGATGGCGTCCAGCTGCATCTGGCTCAGCGCCTTGATGTGGCCGTGGCTCAGCTTTGCCGGGAAGCAGGCGGTATCGCTGGGGATGGTGGCCTGTCCGGCCAGATACAGCCCGCGGGTGGACACCGGGCTGGTGTGCACCGCAAAGCCAAGGCTCGTCCAGAAGGCGTACCAGAAGGGCAGCAGCTCATAGAAGCCCAGACACATCGGGATGCCGATGGAGCCGCGCTTGCCGGGCACAGGCTTGTAGCTGGCCAGCAGCTGCTGCTTGTAGGCGTACAGGTTCAGGCTGTCGTCCTCGCTCTTGCCGGTAACGGGCTTATCGCAGCGGTTGCCGGAGATGAACTTGCGGCCATCGGCAAAGGTGTTGACGGTCAGCTGGCAATGGTTGCCGCAGCCGCCGCACTTGACGCTGACCACCTGCTGTGCAAACTTTTCCAGCTCCTGCTCGTCCATCATGGCAGAGGTGGTCTGATTGTTTTTATGGCTCTGGCGCAGGCCGTACAAAGCAGCGCCGTAAGCACCCATCAGACCGGCAATGTCCGGCCGGATGACCTCCACGCCCATCTCTTTTTCAAAGGCACGGAGCACGGCTTCATTATAAAAGGTACCGCCCTGTACCACGATCTTGCGGCCCAGCTCTTCCGGGCTGGAAGCGCGGATCACCTTGTACAGCGCGTTCTTGACCACGCTGATGGACAGGCCTGCGGAGATATTCTCGATGCTGGCACCGTCCTTTTGCGCCTGCTTGACCGAGCTGTTCATGAACACAGTGCAGCGGCTGCCCAAGTCCACCGGGCGGTCTGCGAACAGACCCAGCGCGGCAAACTCCTTGACGTCGTAGCCCAGCGCCTGCGCAAAGGTCTGCAAAAAGCTGCCGCAGCCGGAGGAGCAGGCCTCATTCAGGAAGATGTTGCTGATGGCGCCATCCTCGATCTTGAAGCACTTCATGTCCTGCCCGCCGATATCAATGATGAAGTCCACGTCCGGCATAAAGTACTTGGCAGCGGTAAAATGCGCCACCGTTTCCACCAGACCGTAATCACAGCGGAAAGCGTTCTTTACCAGCTCCTCGCCGTAGCCGGTGGTGGTGACGCTGGCCACCTGCAGCCCCGGGTGCTCCTTGTAGATCTTGAGCAGCTGCTCCCGGATGAGGGGCAGCGGGTTGCCAAGGTTGGGCTGATAGTTGGTGTACAAGATCTGGCTCTTTTCGTCCACCACCACCAGCTTGACGGTGGTAGAGCCGGAGTCGATGCCGATATGCACCGGCCCGCAGTGAGCACTAAAAGCCACGCGGGGCACACTATGGGACATGTGCCGTGCGTGGAAAGCCTCGTACTCCTCCTTGCTGGCGAACAGCGGCGGCTCGCTGGCATAGGTAGCAGTGGCGGCGTACTTGTCCAGCGCATCGGCCACCTCGGTGAGCACAAATTCCTTGTCGGCATACAACGCAGCGCCCAGCGCCACATACAGCAGACTGTTTTCCGGGCAGATTCCGGTCACGTTCAGCGCTTCGTCAAAGCTCTTGCGCAGCACGGTGCTGAAAGTGAGCGGGCCGCCCAGATAGAGGATATTGCCCTTGATGGGACGTCCCTGTGCCAGACCGGCTATGGTCTGGTTGACCACGGCCTTATAGATGCTGGCGGCGATATCCTCGGTGCGGGCACCCTGATTGATCAGCGGCTGCACGTCACTTTTTGCAAACACGCCGCAGCGGCTGGCGATGGTATAGGTACGCTGCGCCTGTTCGGCGGCCTTGTTCATCTCCTCAGCGCTCATCTTCAGCAGGGTGGCCATCTGGTCGATGAAAGCACCGGTGCCGCCGGCACAGCTGCCGTTCATGCGCACCTCGGTGCCGTTGGTCAAAAACAGGATCTTGGCATCCTCGCCGCCCAGCTCAATGACACAATCAGTCTTTGGCATAAAGCGCTTGACCGCCACGCGGGTGGAGAACACCTCCTGCACAAAGGGCACACCGCAGCTGTCGGCTAAGCCCATACCGGCAGAGCCGGAGATGCTGAGCAGCGCCTTGCGGCCATGCAGCTGCTCGGCATCAATGCGCCGCAGCAGCTCCTGCGCCTTTTCCAGAATATGACTATAATGTCGTTCGTATGTAGAATACAGCAGTTCATCATGCTCGCCCAACACCACGCACTTGATGGTGGTGCTACCGATGTCAAGACCTACTCTCACCTTGTTTTTCCTCCTAAGGACAAATAACCGGAACGAAACGCCCCGGCTGCCATGGCAAACAAGCCGTCTGCGGCAAAGACCCGCAACGGCGTTTTTTCTTTTCAGCCGTCCACATTGCGCAGCTACGTCATTTTCAAGCAGTACGCGTTATAAAAAACACAGCAAATGCGCTTTTGCATACATTATTATTATAATCCAATTGCGGGCAGCATTCAATCCATGTTGTCTATTTTACACGAAAAAAATAGTATTTTTTGCTCAAAAGGCTGAACTTTTTGTGAACATGTGTCGGTTTTCCCGCAAAAAAGCCGCCGCACAGCGCTTTGTGCAGCGGCCTTGTACCGGCGGGACGATTTCGAATGGCTCCGCATGCGCTTTGGCTATTTTCAGCGGAAGTTCTTCTCTACGCCCCACGCGTAAAATATTTTTGGAGTGCTCCATTCTCCTTACCGGTTCACGAAATTCAGCACCAGAACCAGCAGCAGCATGTGCACGGGGTAAAAGGCGTAGCAGGCATACTGGAAAGGCTTGCTGTGATAGCCCTGCCGACCGCGGTACAGCCAGATGGGCACCAGTGCCAGCAGCGCCAGCCCCTGCTGGCAAAGCTCAAAGTCCATGCCGAAGAGCTGAATGGGGTACATAAGCCCGCCCAGCAGCTCCACGTTGACCCAGTACAGCGCTGCCAGCTGCCCCAACAGACACCACCACTTGCGCCCGTGCCCGTGAAAAAAGTAGAAGATGAACACGGTCAGCACACCGGCGCCGTAGTAGTCCACCATGCCCAGCGTGCCCAGCACCGCGCCCGCCACCACCACAAGAGCGGATACCAGCAGGTACAGTCCTGTTTTTTGCTTTTTGCGCACCGTTTCCATCAGATGGATGCCCAGAATGCCCAAAAGCAGCGTCCAGATAACGTTCTGGTGCACCGGGTAGAACCATGTACCGCCGTACATCAGGTCGAAGGGGATCTCCGAAAGCAGGGCAAACAGCAGCAGACGCAGGGTGTATTTTTTCAAATCGTGGGTGTGGAAGTAGCCCTCCACCGCCATAAAGGCAAAGATGGGAAACGCCACCCGCCCGGCGCAGGTCAGCCATTCCTGCGCGGGCAGCAACGTCGCCCACAGGTGGTCCATCAGCATCAGCGCCATGGCAAGGATATGAAGCGCCGCTGCGCTCAGGTCAAAGCGGGTCGCGGCAGTGGAATGGATTGGTTTGGTTGACATGATCCTACCTCGTTTTTGTCGAAATTTGGTCGTTCTGTCTGGAATACGAACGAGCCCCGCAAAGAATTGCAGCCCCGGCCAGATTTTTCCACCGCCGGGGCTGCAGGAATGCTTTATTTTTTCTGCTGCGAATACCCCAGACACAAAAAGGCGGAGCCAAGGCAGAGCCATACCACCGCCATAGAGTGATTCTCACCGGTAACAAGATTCAGCACCGCAACAAGAAAAAACAACAGTCCGCTGAGATAAAACAGGTTGCATTTTTTCATAGAGCATTCCTCCGGTTTTGGTTTTTTCACCGACTATTTTGGATACGGCAAGCGCAGGGGCAGCTGCCATTTTACTCCGCGTGCAAAGGGGCGCAGAGCGCTCACCCGGCACGCAGAAAGTGTGTGCCCGCAGCAGTCTGCGGGGCAAATTCATGAAGGGTGGCTTGCCTGCCTGCCCATGGAGACGTAAGCGCAAAAGCAGGAATGCGGGAAGGAGCAAGGGACGGTTTCGGCGAAAAAGCGTCTGGCGGTGGCGGAAAAGCCGAACGCAAGATTTTTTCATAATAGCTGGCTCGTAAGGTGAGCCGTACCAAAACTTCCTTGCGGAAATGTGCAGCGTTATAGTTCATCTGCACCTGAACCGGCAGCTGTACACCCGGTGCTTGCCGCACCCAAAATAGCCGGTGGAACGTTTATTTAGTTTTTGGCGTTTTCCAGATAGATCTCAAAGGCTTCAGCAAAGCTGGCATTTACATCAAAGGGGACAGTGTAGTCTACCTTGGAGGTCACAAGGCAGAGGTCCAGCCGATTGGAGGTTTCGTCTGCCTGCCGGTTCAGTTTGCTCAGCGCCGCATGGATGACCTTGCGGTCATAGTTGATGGTGGTCACCCGCTTCACATCGCAGCAGTAGGAGATCTGGTTACCCTCGGCGTTGAAGCGGTAGCCGGTGCCCCCGCCGGAGAGCAGCTGCTCAGAACTGCGCAGGTCGTTCATCCGTTTGAAGGTGCGGGCAATGCTCTGCCGCGCGGCATTCAGGCTGACCTCGCTGTCCATATCCATGTCCAGCGCATCCTTTGCCTTGCGGATGGCGGCAAACAGGCGGCTCTTCTCCTCCAGCAGATAGAGCATGAACCGGGCAACGTCGGTGATCTGCTCTGCATATTCGGTCTGTGCCACGTCCATAACGGTCTCGTCCTCGGCCTCGGGCATCACCTTATGGCGCAGATAGGTGTTGGCCACCTTGGTCACGTTGGCATCGCAATCCAGAATGCCCTGCGCCTCGTCCAGCAGAGCCTGGAGCTTGTTCTGGTAGCGGAATGCTTCCTTCAGGTTCATAGTCGTTCCCTCCATCTTGTTTTTTCTGCTTTCAGCTTACCACAGACTGCCCGCCCGCGCAAGCCTTCCGGTAAAACAGACAAAACGCCCGCCCCGGTCATGCCGGGGCGGGCGTTTTGCATTTGCTGTGACACTTATTGGGATAAGAGATTGGCATTACTCAGCCGGCCACGCGCTCGGTGCGGCCGGCCTCCAGCATATAGCGCAGGAAGCCGGTCACGTCGGCAGGGTCGGTCACGGTGAGGTCAAAGCCCTTCTTGGGGGCAGTGTCCATCATCTGCAGCATGGAGCGTGCGGTAGTGTCCTTTTTCAGGTCGCAGGTCTTGCCGTTGTCCAGATGCAGCAGCACGCTGCCGTGGCTGGCAGAAAGCTGGCGCATGAAACGTTCCTTATCAAAATACTCGATACGAAGCATAGGAATACCTCCTTGATAAAATGGTTTATGTTACACTTGCCGTCCAGTCCTCTTTGGACAGGCGGCGGGAGAATAGCGTTTTTGCCCGGCGGGGAATGCTTACACAGCTTGCGTCCCGGCTGCCTTGGTGCTATACTGAGCTTGGAAGCTCTGATAGGATAATACCACAAAACAATCGATAATAATAGAACAAAACCGCATAGTATATGCAACAAAACCGGCATTGATAAAAAACATTCAAAGTATTGCGGAAAGGATTTGGTGAATATGGCATATCAGACAAGCTGTGCCTCTTATACCAGCGGCCGGGTGGGGCTGTCCAGCGCCACCGCCGTGGTGGCGGATGCCGCCGGGCGGGAGCAGACCCAGCACGGCAGCCCGCTGTTCCCTATTGCCTGCTACGCCGAGGACCTTTCCAGCTACTCGGTGGCGTGGCACTGGCACGAGGAATTTGAGTTTATTCTGGCGGCGCTGGGGCCTATCCATGTGGACGTGAACAAGACCCGCCTGACCTTGCAGACCGGACAGGGCGTGTTCATCAACTCCGGGGCGCTGCACGCGGTAGAGCCCACCGAGGGCAGGGCGCTGCTACATTCCGGTGTGTTTCAGCCCCGGCTTGTCGGCGGCATGGACACCGTATTCTGGCAAAAACTCATCCGCCCGCTCTTGCAGCCCGGCACACCGCCCTTCTTTTTGCTGGACGAGGCCGTGCCATGGCAGCGGCAGGTGCTGCTCTGCCTGCGGGAGGCGTGGAAGGGCGTGGCGGACGAGTCCTTTGACTACGAGAACCGGGTGCGCTACCACCTTACTGCTGCCCTGCGGCTACTCATCACCCAATGCGTCAGCGGCAAAGTAAAGGTATCGGAGCAGGAGCAGATCGCCTCGGAGCGGATGAAGCAGATGCTCCGCTATGTAGAGGAGCACTACGCCGAGGAGCTGACCGTGGAAAAGCTGGCCGGGTGCGTCGCCCTGAGCGAAAGCGCCTGTCTGCGCAGTTTCCGGCAGTTTCTGGGCATCACACCCATCCAGTACGTCAAGCAGTTCCGGGTAGAAAAGGCCGCCGAGCTGCTGCGCTCCACTCGGCTCAAAACCGGCGAGGTGGGGCTGGAATGCGGTTTTTCGGACGCCAGCTATTTTATCAAGAGCTTCCGGGAGATCAAGCACTGCACCCCCCGGGAGTACCGCATCCGCTTCTGCTGAGCAAAAAGTAAAAAATGCCGGGCAGCTGCAAGCTGCCCGGCATTGCATTATAAAATCCCCCCCTGCCAGCGCCCCGGCGGGATGACAGGCTCGGTGACAAAGGCCTCGGGGTTTGGGGCAAGAACATGGCGAGTGACCCGGAAAAGCCCCTCGGCGTCGCACAGGATACACTTTGCATCGCCAAATTTTGTGTTCCGGGCCGCGCCGCAGTCCAGATATGCCTGTTCCAGCTTGACGAAATCCTCCGAGATATGCGGCTGCTGTGCGTTGTAGTGGCGGCGCATATAGACGGTGTGCTGCACCCCGGCTTCGTCCACCACGGTCAGCTGCAGAGGCTTGTCGGTCAGGCGGTTCGGCACGTTCAGCACCTCCTCCACGCTATGGATAAAGGTGTTGCGGGCGTGGGTGACCCCCAGCAGCAGCACCTTGCCGTGAGCTGCCCGCAGCCGATCGTAGCAGCCGCCGGGAGTGCAGGGGGTGTTGGCGTCCAACTCCCCTTCCAGATACGCAGCTGCGCCCTTGCCGTAAGCTGCCATGCTGTGGGTGGGGTGCAGCGAGCGCACCACGCCGGGGCGCTGCCGGAACAGCTCCGGCAGAATGCCCACGCAGCACGGGCTGCGGCGCACATCGAACACACGGTTCTCCTCGTTGATGAACCGCCATGTGTGGGTGGGCAGCAGCAGCAAGCCCTCTGCAAAAAACTCCATCAATGCGTCCAGAACCGTGTCTGCGCCGCCCTCCACCGGGCCGATGGACTTCATGGAGGAATGGATCAGAATGGTCTCGTTGCCTATCAGCCCCATTGCTGCAAGGTCGTGCTTGAGGTCAGCCTTTGTATATGCCATGTCGTTTCTCCTTTTTGGGCATTTTGTCTGTACCCAGTTTACCGCCTTTTGTGCGGCAAAGCAAGCACGCACGCAAAAAAGGCAAACACCCTGTTGTATTTGCCGGGGACGAGCCGCTATCTGCGGGGTGTGTGCCCTTTCAGCTTTTTTAGTAAAATCCTGTATACAGCATATCATCTCGCAGCGTTACCGCGAAACAAGCACAGCGCCTTGCAATTATAGCAATTTGATAGTTATTTCCTGTTTTCTTTGTGCATTTGGTACAGCAGTCACTTGATTGCGGCATTTCATCAGCACTTTTCCCGCATTGCAAAGTGGTATATCAGTTTTCCAGTTTCAGGAACAGTTCCGTGCGCGAGCACATGCACTTGTATACAAGTGTTCAAATTAAGTTCCATTCCAGCATTGACATTCTGCCGCCGCAACGGTACAATGATAATAAGCTTATATTTACCGGATAAACGGAGAACAACTATGGCTACATTACAGCACACGGATGAGCTCTATCATATTCTCGAGGACGAGATCTGCGCGTTGAAGATCCTGCCCGGGGAAGCGCTGAGCGAAAACCAGTTGTGCAAGCGGTTCGGCGTTTCGCGCACTCCTATCCGCAGCGTTTTGCAGCGGCTGGAGCAGAACCGCTTTGTGCAGATCATTCCCTGCAAGGGCACCATTGTTACCGCCATCGACACCGGCGTGGTGGATCAGCTCATCTTCCAGCGTGTTGCGGTGGAAGGCATGGTGTTCCGGGATTTTGTGCAGAGCTGCTCGCCCATGGAGATCCTTGCGGTGGAACACCTTTATAATATGCTGCTGGAAGCCGCTGCGGGGCGCAGCGACCCGGAGAACTTTGATTTCAACCACTTCCTCAGCTGCGACCTTGCCATGCACGAGTACTGGTTCCACAAGACCAGCAAGGAGTACCTTTGGGAGCAGATGACCCGCCCGCAGGCAGACTACTCCCGCTTTATCCGTCTGGACATCGTGGGTGCACGCAACGTGTCCAGCGTCGTCAGCGAGCACGCCGAGATGCTGCGCATCCTGCGTGAGAAGGATCTGGACGCCATCGAACCGCTGATGCGCACCCACCTGTACGGCGGTGTGAGCCGTATGGGCAGCAAGATCTACTCGGACGAATACCGCGGCTACTTCAAGCTGCCGAAGAACAAAAAATAAAGAAGGCCGCTGCACAGTTTCCTGTGCAGCGGCCTTCTTCTGGTTGCGCCAGCAGGAGTCGAACCTACGATGGGGGAGTCAAAGTCCCCTGCCTTACCGCTTGGCGATGGCGCATCATGCAAAACAGTATAGCATATTTTCCGCTGTTCCACAAGAGGTGCGCCGCATTTTTGCAGCTTTTTCTGTGCGCTGTCTGCCGCACTTGCGGCGGTTTGGGTCGGTTTTTGGGCTTTGCGGCCGGGATTCTGCGTTTTCCATATTCTTCCATGTTTTTACGAAAGGCAAGTTTTGCGGGATACGTTTTTCAAAAAACACAGTCCGCAGGGGGCACAAGATTCATATTGCAAAGGTGAGATTTATTTTTTTCCTGATTTTTCTTATTATTTTCTCAAAAGACTGTATTTTTTGTTGCGGTTCTGGTACACTGGATGTGATAAAAATAAGTTGAAGAAACTACGCCGATGTCCGGGCTGCCCCCGGGCGGGGCAGTGTCTCCATCTTTGTGAAGGAAAGCGAGGGATCTCATGAAAAAATTCCTGAAAACGCTGGTGGTCGGGCTTTGCCTGTTCACGCTGCTGTGCTGCGCACTGCCGGCTGCATTTGCCGCCGACAAAACTTCAGGGAGCAAAAAGGAAGAGAACGTGTACGCCATTGGTATGGATGCCCAGGGCGGCATCTGCTCCACCGTGGTAACCTACACGAACCTGTCCGGCAAACTGGAGAGCACGCCCGAGCAGCCTACCATGACGGGCTACACCTTTGACGGCTGGTACACCGAGCCGGTGGGCGGCAGCAAGGTGACCACCTCCACCGTGTTCACCTCCGACGCCACCATCTACGCCCACTGGACTGCCAAAGCCGGTACTTCTACCGTGCCGCAGCCCACCACCCAGCCTGCCGTCCAGTGGCAGAAGTATGTAGGCCCTGCCCTTGTGGCTGGTGCCCTGCTTACCACCCTGCTGGTCGCCACCATGTTCTGAACACTGCTGTAAACGCAATGACATCATTGAAGAAAGGGATCTTACCATGACTACTTCTACCATGAAAATGCCCGCCAGCTATTCCACCATCGAAGCCGAGGAGATGACCTATCTGGATGGCGGCACTAGCAACGCTTATCAGGCCTTCCTGGACGTTGGCAAGGTGTTCAACTACATTGCCCGCATCTTCTCCGGTGCAAGCTCCATCATCAACAATGTTAACGTCATCTACCAGTCTTTTGTATCGCTGAACAGCCTGCTGGGCAGCTTCGGCAAGTAAAAGCATTACCCCAAAGTTCAGATCCGGGAGCCGCGCTTTTTTCGAAAAAGTGCGGCTCCCGTTTTTCGTACACGCTGTAATTCAGTGCATTACTGCGCAGCACTTCGCACTTCAAAATTATGAACAAACATTTTAGGTTTTTCAGGGTCAAGCAGCCGTTTCTTGGGCAATTCGCACACAATATATAAAAAAATGCGATATTTTTTCAGTGTTATCCCTTGATTTTGTGTCTGATTTGTTACATTGTTGTTACAGTGGGTGTGCTAGAATAAGGTGGTTTATAAAATGCCCTTCAGACCGCGTAAAAAATCGTGGCGGCAAGCGCTTTTTTAGGTATTTTTGTTAAGTAATTTCGTAATCTTCGAAAACCTTTTCGTTCTTTATGTTTTGGGAGTATGTACACAAATGGCAGATCGTGAACTGCGGCGGATGCACCGCGCTGAACTGATAGAGATCATCTATGCGCTGAAGCAGAGCGAGGACCAGCTCAAGGCGCAGAACGCCGCGCTTACCGCGCAGCTGCAGGACCGGCAGCTGCGGCTGGAAAGCGCCGGTTCCATCGCGCAGGCCGCGCTGGGGCTGAACAACGTGTTCGCCGCCGCGCAGGCCGCCGCCGATGACTATCTGCACTCGGTGCAGGCCAGTCTTGCGGACACCAACGCCACCGCCGCCAATACCCTTTCGCAGGCGCGCAGCGAGGCCAAGCGCATTCTGGAGCAGGCACAGGCAGACGCCGACAGCCTGAAAGCGCAGGCGCAGCAGGAATGCGACGCCATGACCGCTGCCGCCGCGCAAAAGCGCACCCAAACCGAGGCCGACTGCAAGGCCATGGTAGAGCGCGCCGAGCAGGAGGTGCAGCAGCGCTGGCAGACATTTGACCGCAAGGCCAACGATCTGCTGGACCAATACCGCAGCACCGACGGTCTGCCTTCGGAGGAAACATGAAAAAACGCGATATCCGGTTCGCTTCCATCCCTTCCACCGAGGAAGTGGCCGCAGAACGTGAGCGTCTTGCGTACCAGAGCCGCTACCAGCGGGTGCTGCGCAGTACGATCTATATTCTGGTGGTGGTGGCCGCAGCAGCCGTGCTGCTGGCTACGCTGTTTCTGCCGGTGCTTCAGGTCTCCGGCGACAGCATGTACCCCACGTTAAATGATAAAGATATTATCCTTCTGGTAAAATCAAACCACATTGAAAACGGCGAGTTATGCGGGTTTTACTGGCAGAACAAGCTGCTGCTCAAGCGCATCATCGGGCAGCCCGGTGATGTGATCGATATGGACGTGAACGGCGTGGTCTCGGTAAACGGCGTGGCACTGGACGAACCCTATGTGGACGCGCTGACCGTGGGCGAATGCGACATCCGGTTCCCCTATCAGGTGCCGGAAAACCGCTACTTCGTGCTGGGCGACCACCGTGCCACCTCCATCGACAGCCGCAGCAGCGTGATAGGCTGCGTTGAAAAAAGCCAGATCGTGGGCAGGGTTTTCCTGAGAATATGGCCCTTGTCCAGCTTCTCGTTGATCCATTGACCCCGGGAGGAGGTATTGCGTTATGAACGACATTCTTAAAACGTACGTGGAGCGGTTCCGTGAGAACCGGCACACCCTGCGGCGCTACACCGCATTTGTGCTGGCACTTGCCATGATCACCACCCTGTTCGTCAACTGGCAGCTGCATGGCGTGGGCATTTCCATGACCGCGCAGTACCAGTGCGGCGAGGAGGAGCACACCCACACCGCGGATTGCTACACCAAGGTGCTCATCTGCGGTTACGAGGAAGGCGAGCTTGAAAACGCGGACGAGGTGGCCGCCGCTGCTTCCACCAGCCAGCCCACCGTTGAGGAAGAGCCTGCGCCGCTGTCGCTGGAGCCGCAGATCGAGTTTGTGCCCCACGAGCACACCGAGGACTGCTACACCGAGGTGCAGACCCTGACCTGCATGGAGGAAGAGCACGTCCACGGTGACGACTGCTTCGACCCTGAGGACGGCACCCTGATCTGCGAAAAATTTGAGCATACCCACGACGAAAACTGCTATACCACCGAGTACGAGCTGACCTGTGGACTGGAAGAGGGCGAGCTTGTGGAGCAGGTGGTGGAGCCCACCCAGAGCGCCGAGCTGGCGGCTATGGCTGTGGCCGAGCCTGTGGCACTGGAGCCGACGGTGGACACCGTGGAGCCCATCTACCACCACCACACTGACGCCTGCTACGAGGAAGTGCTTACCTGCCCCCTGCCGGAGCATCACCATACCGTAGCCTGCCTGAGCGACACCTCTGCCGACCTTGAGACCCCCGAGGAGTGGCAGGCCGCCAACGCCGAGGCCGTGATGACCGGCGAGTGGGGCGAGGATCTGCTCAGCGTGGCGCAGACCCAGCTGGGCTACGAGCAGAGTGAGAAAAACTTTGAGATCGACCCCGCGGACGGCGTGACTCTGCGCTACTACTCCCGCTACGGCCAGTCTTACGGCAATCCCTACGGCGAGTGGGATGTGATGTTCCTCTCCTACTGCCTGAAGTACGCCGGTATCCCCCAGAGCGCTATCCCGCAGGAGGCCAGCGTGCTTTCCCTGCGCAGCGCCATGAGCGGCATGAACTGGCTGCTGGAGAAGGACGGCAGTACCGCCCAGCCCGGCAATATCGTTATTTATAATAAGTATGTCACCCGCACCGTGGCTGTGGACAGCAGCGCCGATGGTGTGGATCCTGATCTGGACGATCTGTTCAGCGTGGACACTAAGCCTGCCGACAGCGTAGACAGTTCCTCCAGCGTGGACGCTGAGCCCACTGACACCGTGGACGATTCCTTCAGCGTGGACGCTGAGTTCGAAAACAGCGCAGAGCTTGCGGAATATGACGTTTCTGCGCTGGATATCATCCCCAGCACCGCGTACTCTGCACCCGGCACTGAAACCTTTACGCCCAGCGTGGTATCCCCCGCTACCGAGCCGCAGACCACCACCGTGACCGACGCACTGCCCGTGGAGACCGTGGGCATTGTCAGTGAGGTGGACAGCGATGCCGGTACGCTTACCGTTATTTCCGGCGACGTGGACGGAAAGGTAGCCGAGGTTGCACTGTATGATGCTGATGTACTGGCCGTGGTGGATGTTGCCGCCGCCCAGTACGCCAGCCAGCTGCCTACCATCTCCCCCAGCCGCCCGAACCGTGTGCCTGCACTGGCGGCGGGGACGACCTATCTTGATTACTTTGTAGAAACGTCTGAGGGCACGAATAAGGGCGGCATTACCGATATCACCGTAATGCAAGGTACAAAAGTTCTTAACCCGGGAGATCAGATCGAGTTGAATGATGGCGATAAGCTTAGTCTGAACTACACCTTTAATATCCCTGAAGATGCCCTTAAGGATCTTACCACAAAAACCCTGACCTATCAGCTTCCCGCTGGGATTGAGCTATCTGAAAATAAGTCGTTCCCATTGGTCGACCAAAGCACCAATCTGGAAGTTGGTACCGGTGTAGTTGATACGGATGATGTTGTCCAACTTACTTTCAATGAAGAGTTTGATACTTCAAAGCTTTTTACCGGACACTTTGATTTTGAGGCAGAAGCTTCCACAGTCGGCACTCAGGAAAGCAACACGATCCGCTTCCCGACCGGGCTGGAGCTTATCGTCACGCTGCCGCGCGATCTGGCTATTGAAAAGAAGGGCTCTGCCCCCGTTGTGGATAGTGACGGCACTACCTGTATTGATTACACCGTCATCGTTTCCTCTATGGATGGCTGGTCTCAGCCCATTGAAATTCTGGACGAGCTCCAAAACACTGAAACGATCGCCGGCGAATATGTAACCGACAGCTTTAAGCTGGTCAAGATCGATGCAAGCAACTCTGAGAGCGAGGTAACGGACTACAACAACTTTTTTAGCGCTGATAGCTTCCATATTACAGAGCTGAAAAAATTAGACTCCGGCGAAAGTTATCGGCTGACCTATCGCGTTAAGATAACCAAAAACACTGCTACAGATGCCGGTCATTCTGAGTTCCAGAACCGTGCCCGTTCCAACAACGAAAATGATTGGAAGCGGTGGACGACTAAGTTTGAAGATCGTATTTCGGTTTCTGGCAGTCAGTTCACGCCGACCAACAAGGAGACCGAAAGCTCCGGCTACGTTCTCCCCTCTACCGGTGGCACCGGTACACTACCGTTTACAGCCGTGGGCGGCACTATGATGCTGACCGCGCTGGCATACAGCTTTATCCACCACAAGCGCAGACGCGAAGGGAGGGCAGATGACTAAACTGAACTTCCCTGCCAGCTGGCCGGGGCTGATACCCCGCCCGCCAAGCGCAAAGTTTACGCGATAAACCGAACAAAAAACACCCCCCGCACAAAAATGCAGGGGGGTGGCAAGGGGCAAAAAAAAGAAAGGGGCTTTTTCCATGAAAAAAGTAATGAAGAAACTCATGGCTGCTCTGCTGGCAGTTGCCATGGTGTGCGCCATGGCGATCCCGGTGTTTGCAGACAACACTGAGGAGGACCTCAACAAACTCCACGGTTACAGCGCTTTCCAGATCTTCAAGGGTGTTATTAGTAAGGACAATAAGATTTCCAACGTTGAGTGGGGCAGCAACATCCCTAATTCTGATGATTTTCTGGCCAAATTGAAGGCAGATACTACCATCGGCAATAATTTTAAAAATGCTGCCACTGTTCAGGATGTTCTTGCGGTTATCAGCACATGGCATGATTCCGATGATGACAGCATCGCTTTCGCGCGTTTTGTATGCAGCTATCTCTACTCGGATGCCAATGCAGACCCGAAACCCGTCATTACAGATCACACCGGTGGCATCAACATTCCAGAGCCAGGTTATTATCTGATCGTTGATACTACCTACTTTAACCTTGGCGATTTCTATCATGCCTACAATTCCTTCTTCCTGCTGAATGTTCCCCAAGCACCCTATGTCGTTCTTATTAATCATAAGGTTGTAAAGCCCTCTGTTAAGAAGAAAGTTTATGACAATCCGGATGGCACCAGCAACGAAGCAGGTTTTGGTTCCAGCGCTGACCATGCGATCAACGAAGAGTTCCAGTTCAAGCTGATTGCTACCTTGCCCGCAAGCAGAGACAATGGCCGTGCTTACGATTACTATGATAAGTACACTGTTTTGTTCAATGATACCTTGTCCAAGGGCATTACTTATGACAGACTCGATAGTGTAGTCATTGAATCCAAGGGCACTACCTATGATATCACCGGCGATTCTTCGAAGTATAACGTTGATATTAGCCGTCTTGAAAGTGATAACTATTTTGTGGTAGGCATTCCTGATGTCAAGACCTGTGCATCAGGGCTCAATTTGAATGACGGCGCTACGATTACGGTCACCTATACTGCACACCTGAACGACAAAGCCGCTGTCAATACTACAAGTGGCTCTACCGATAACAAAAACAGCGTACGGCTCCAGTACTCTAATAACCCCAGAAACAGCGCATACTGGGGCTTCACTCCCGAATCCGCTCCCGAAAGCGAAGTCTATGTGTTCACCTACCAGCTGAACAACACCAAGTATCATGATAAAGCTGAAGCGGGCTACGAGCTGAAGGACGCAGGCTTCCGTCTGTACAGCGATGAAGCTTGCAATAATGAGATCAAGCTCAAAAAGAATGCCGATGACACTTACTCTCGCTACTTTGGCGCTGAAGATGGCGAAGAAATGTTCTCTGACGACAAGGGTCAGTTCAATGTCAAGGGTCTGGACGCCGGTACTTACTACCTGAAGGAGACCACCCCTCCTGCCGGTTACAGTGCCTGTGACAAAACTGAAATCGTCATTTCTGCAACGCACGACGGAAACAGAGTTAATCTTGAAAGCTCCAAACTGTACACCACCATCATCAACAACAAAGCCGGCGGCATTACCCTGCCCTCCACCGGCGGTATCGGCACTACCCTGTTCTATGTGGTCGGCGGCGGCCTGATGGCTGCTGCAGCCATCCTGCTCATTACCAAAAAACGCATGGAGAACCACTAAGCTCTCCTTTCCCCCAGCACAGGGCGGGGCTGCAAAGCCCCCTGCTCTGATCCTGAAACTATAACGTTAGGGAGTAGCCCATGAAAAAGAACAAAAGCACCATAATATTGATCCTCGTCTTTTTCGTGGGTCTATCCGTGATGTTATACCCCACTATCAGCGATTACGTCAACCAGCGCAACCAGTCCCGCGCGGTGGCAAGCTACGCGCAGGACGTGGACACCATGACCGATGCGGATTACAGCGCCTACTTTGACGCCGCCGATGCCTTTAACGCACAGGTGGCCGCCAACGAAAACGCCCTCTTCCGTCCGGATCAGCTTTCCGGCTACAACGAAACGCTGGATATTACCGGCACGGGCATTATGGGCTACATCACCATTGAAAAGATCGGCGTGGAGCTGCCCATCTACCACGGCACCGACGACAGCGTGCTGCAGGTGGCGGCAGGTCATCTGGAAGGCACCAGCCTGCCGGTGGGCGGCGCTTCTACCCACGCGGTCATCTCGGCGCACCGCGGCCTGCCCAGCGCTAAGCTGTTTACCAACCTCGACCAGCTGGAGATGGGCGATACCTTTACCATCACCGTGCTGGACCGGGTGCTCACCTACGAGGTGGACAAAATCTCCATCGTGCTGCCCACCGAGACCGATGAGCTGAAGATCGCCGAAGGCAAGGACTACGTCACCCTGATGACCTGCACCCCCTACGGCATCAACACCCACCGCCTGCTGGTGCGCGGCCGCCGCGTAGAGACCCCGGATCAGTACAAGCACCTCCGCGTTACCGCCGAAGCGCTTAAAATTGAACCCATTATTGTTGCGCCCATTATGGCGCTGCCCATGCTGCTGATCTTGCTAATCGGTATGCTGATTTCCACACGCAAACCCAAGAAAACGAGAGGTGAAGAACATGAAAAGCATTGATTTGCGTCATCGTCTGGCGGCTGTGCTGCTGGCTATGTGCCTTGTGGTATGCTGCGCCCTGCCGGCGTTTGCCACCAGTGCCAACATTGTGCTGGGGCGTCTGGGCTCGCTCCACGTCCGTCTGTATGACACCCACAACGATGTGCCCCTGCGCGGCGGCGAGCTTACCCTGTATCAGGTGGCCACCGTCAAGCGCACCAACGGCAACCTGTACTTTGACTATACCGGCGATTTTACGGGCTGCGGTGTCGTGCTGGGCGATCTTTCCGACAGCACGCTGGCAGACCGGCTGGTAAAGTATCTGCCCGTTGTGCCCGCCATTGCCGCCCAGCAGGACGTGAACGAAGAGGGCTATGCCAACATTACCAAGCTGCCGCAGGGTCTGTACTTGGTCGTGCAGACCGAGGCATCCCACGGTTACGAGGCCATCAAGCCCTTCCTTGTGTCCATTCCGCTGCCCGACGGCGACAACTGGATCTACGATGTGGACGCCACCCCCAAGGTAGGCGCTACCATCCCGGAAACGCCGGACACCCCCGACACCCCGGATGTACCTGACACGCCGCCGGATATGCCCGGCACACCGGACACCCCCGATACTCCGGAGCAGCCGGATAACCCCGACACCCCGGTAAGCCCGGACAGCCCGGATACTCCCGTGAGCCCCGGCACGCCGGATAACCCGGTAAGCCCTGCAAACCCGGATAACCCGGTAAGCCCCGGCACGCCGGATAACCCCGTAAGCCCGGGAAAACCGGACAATCCGGTCTCCCCTGCAACCCCTGATAAACCTGTTCTGCCCCAGACCGGCCAGTTGAACTGGCCCGTGCCGGTGCTGGCCTGCAGCGGCGTGCTGCTGTTTGCCGCAGGCTGGGTGTTGAACCGTCAGGGCAAAAAGAAAAACTGACTTTGCACTCCTTTCTTTTCGGTATAGCTTGGCGTGGCGTTGCCGAATTTGCTTCCCCGCAAGGGGGAGCATTTTTTGTGGAAAAAGAGTTTCCACGCAAAAGAGCCGCTGTACAAATTGTACAGCGGCCCTTGTTTTATGCAGTTTGTTTATGTCTTACTGCTGCTGGGCGGCCTTTTTGGCCTCCAGTGCCAAAATGGCGTCGCGGCGGCTCAGGTTGATGCGGCCCTGCTGGTCGATGTCAGTCACCTTGACCACGATGGCATCGCCCACGGCAACCACGTCCTCTACCCGCTCCACGCGCTTGGTGTCCAGCTTGGAGATGTGCACAAGGCCTTCCTTGCCCGGGGCGATCTCCACAAAGGCACCAAAGTTCATCAGGCGGGTCACCTTGCCCTTGTAGATGGCACCAATCTCGGGGTCCTCCACAATGGTCTTGATGGTAAAGATGGCGCGCTTTGCGTCCTCCTGATCCACGGCGGAGACGAACACATGGCCGTCCTCCTGCACGTCGATCTTGCAGTTGCAGGTAGCGCAGATGTCCTGAATAACCTTGCCGCCCTTACCGATCACGTCCTTGATCTTGTCGGTGGGGATCATCATGCTGAACATCTTGGGTGCCCAGCGGCTCAGCTCCTGACGGGGCTCGGCGATCACCGGCTTGATGATCTCGTCCAGAATATACAGCCGACCCTTGCGGCACTTCTCGAAGGCCTCGGCAATGATGTCGTAGGTCAGGCCGTCGATCTTGATATCCATCTGGATGGCGGTGATGCCCTTGCGGGTGCCGCCAACCTTAAAGTCCATATCGCCGTGGAAGTCCTCCACGCCCTGAATGTCCAGCATGGTCATCCAGCGCTCGCCCTCGGTGATCAGACCGCAGGAGATACCGGCAACCGGAGCCTTGATGGGCACGCCTGCGTCCATCAGCGCCAGCGTAGAGCCGCAGATGGAAGCTTGAGAGGTAGAACCGTTAGAGCTGAGCACCTCGGACACGCAGCGGATGGTGTAGGGGAACTCCTCCAGAGAGGGCAGCACCGGCACCAGAGCACGCTCAGCCAATGCGCCGTGGCCGATCTCGCGGCGGCCGGGGCTGCGCGGTGCGCGTGCCTCGCCCACGGAGTACGGCGGGAAGTTATAGTGGTGGGTATAGCGCTTGGGCTGCTCTTCGGTCAGGTCAT
>OGKA01001027.1_pt1 | contig 25741 bp, 20 predicted proteins | sample 1572211 | NCBI WGS metagenome assembly OGKA01 (sample SAMEA2582125, study PRJEB24529) | metagenome | biome: Human gut stool | place: China | collected 2011 | reverse complement strand
CGCGGATGGCCAGGCCCTTCAGCTTCTTGTTGCCCATGGCAGCGCCCAGACCGGCACCGCCGGAGTTGCCGAAGCTGGTGTTCAGGGTGGAATAATCCACCAGGTTCTCACCGGCGGGGCCGATGGAAGCGGTCTCGAACTCGCGGCCGTTCTGCTCTACCATCCACTTATTGGCAGCAAAGGTGCCCTTGCCCCAGATCTCGGTTGCGTCCTCCAGAGAGACCGCGCCGTCCTCGATGCGCAGGTAGACGGGCTTCTCAGAGATGCCGCTGATCACGATGCCATCGTAACCGGCATACTTCAGCATGGAGCCGATGTGGCCGCCCATGTGTGCATCGATAATAGAGTGACCCTTGGACCAGGTGGAGCGGAAGGTCACGTTCATACGGCCGGAGCAGGGCACGCCTGCGCCGGTCAGGGGGCCGACACCAAAGATGACCAGAGCCTTCTCGTCATAGGGGTCCAGCTCCATGGGAGCTTCCTCATACATAATGCGGTAGGCCATGCCCATACCGCCGATATACTTATGGTACTTTTCGTCATCCTGCGTGGTGATCTCGCCGGTGGTCAGGTTGACGCGCAGGATCTTGCCTGCCCAGCCATAACTTTCAGCCATTGTAGTTCCTCCTTACAGATCCAAGTATGCAGCCTGTGCTGCGCTGGTAACGGCATCCCAATCCACGATGGACAGAGCGCCGGACGGGCAGCCTGCCACGCAGGCACCGCAGGCGATGCACTTGGAGGACTTGCCGGTCTCGGGGTTGACGGTGGGCATGTGCCACGGGCAGGCATCATGGCAGGCACCGCAGCCGATGCACTTGTCGGTATCCACTACGCGGATGCCGCGGTCGTCGGTGGTGATAGCCTTCTGCGGGCAGGCGTTGCCGCAGGCGGGGTCCTCGCACTGGCGGCAGGTATCCGGGAAGTAGACAAAGCAGTTGTCGTTGCCGGACAGCAGGCCGTTGCCGGCACCGTCCAGATTCAGACGGCGCTGGATCTTCACGCGGCTGATGTAAGAGGAGCACACACCATCGTTGGTCAGGGTGCAGTTGATCTCGCAGCGCTGGCAGCCGGTGCACAGGTCTGCGTTGACCACCAGCAGGCCCTGCGGCAGTGCCCAAGTGGCCACTGCGCCGGAATCCACCTGCTGCTGAGAGCAGCCGAACAGGGACAGCATGGAAGCGGACAGGGTGAGCCCTGCAAGGCTCTTGCCCGAGATCTTCATGAATTGACGGCGGGTCATGTCAGCCGTCAGGAAATCAGTTTTTGCCATAGGTTCCATTCCTCCGTTGAGGTCACTCTGCGCAGAGTACCCCGGTCACATAGAAATAAGAGTTGTTGACGATGGTCGTCACAGCCGAAGAGGTGATGGTCGCGCCGGAAAGGGCGTCCACCTCGGTCAGGTCTGCGCTGACGGCACCGGACGCATTGCCGGTAGTGGTCAGGCTGGCCTGCTCCAGACGCGCCTTGGACTGCTCTTCTGCCGAGAGATCCGCAAAGGGGATCGCCATCGGCTCGCCGTCCAGTGCGCTCTTGCTGAGCATGGCTGCGTACAGCTTGCGCCGTGCTACGGCCTCTGCGCTGGAATCCAGCGGCGGGGCCAGCTCATCGCCCAGTGCCTCGCCCTTCAAAGCCGAGAAGGTAAGCCCCGCAGCATACATCTTGCGGGTAGCCTCGGCCTCGGGAGAGGTATCGAAGGTGCGCCACTGTGCGGGGTCAAAATCCCCGGCAGCAGCGGGCTGCTCCTCCGCTGCACCGGCAGCGGCATAGGCGGCACCGGTAACGGGGTCCGTTACGGTGTAGCTTTTGCCTGCCAGCGTGAAGGGAGCTGCGCCCTGATACTGGGACGTGAACTCCGGATTGACGCACTGGCCGCCAAGGTTTTCCGTTTCGTCCTGAGAGAGGATCTCTACTGCGGAAACATTGCCCTCGGCGTCAATGGTCACGGCAGCCTGCACATCGCTCTGGAAGCCCTTCTGAGAGCCCTCCACGCGGTAGCTGCCATCGTCGAGCTGGTACACTGCGCTGATGCCGTAGGCGGCTGCATCCGCCTCCGACACCGGCAGCAGGGTACCTGCAACCGTGGTGCGCGCGTGCTGCATTGCGATAAGACCTACCGCCATTGCGACTGTCGCAGCGCCCATGGCTGCATAGCCCGGCAGCCGCTTGCGCCACAGCGGTACGGGCGCAAACGGGTTGGTTGCCTGCTTCATGTTATCACCTGCCTGTTTTTTATTTTGCCGGGTAACCCCGGACAGCAATTGAGGCCGCTCTGGCTGCTGCAACAGCGGAGCGGTCTCTTCGATAATATATTAACATGCGTGCGCGGAGTATGTCAACAGAAACAGACAGGCTTTTCCGTTTTGTAACTATTGTTTTTGTAATATTTGTTTAAACTTTAGGGAATTTGCGTCCGCACACCAGCTGCAGGCCGTATTCCGCAGCAAGTTCTGCGGATTGCACGGTGGGCATGCTTTTGCTTACCAGCACCGGCACCCCGGCGCGGATGGCCTTGCGTACCATATCCAGCGGCACCCGGCCGCTGGTGTACAGCACGCATTCCGCCAGCGGCAGTCCTGCCAGCACCGCGCAGCCCACCGCCTTATCCAGCGCGTTGTGTCGTCCCAGATCCTCGCAGGCAAAAACGATTTCCCCTTTGTGCAGCACAAAGCAGCTGTGCACCGCCCGGGTGGCGCGGTACAGCGGCAGACCGGCGTGCATGGCGGCGGTCAGGGTCTGCACCCATTCCGGCTGCAAATCCAGCCCGGGCACGGGGCGCAGGGGCTGCAGTTCCACCGGGCTGCCCAGCGCGATATTATCGGTGCAGCAGCTGGCCACCTCCTGCGCGGCAGCGCGGCGGGTAGGCAGCGGGTGGCGCAGATACACCTGCACCTTTGCACCCTCGGCACAGACGGCGATCTGCTCCACCTCGTTCGCAGACGCGATCCACCCTTCGGTGAGCAGCCGTCCCAAGGCCAGCTGCGGCAGCAGCGCCGGGGTGCATACCACCCGGAAGGCGGGCTGCTCGTTGACATAAATGGCGGCGGCGTGCTCTGCCGGTACGGTGGCCTCGGTGCCATCCGGCAGACGCAGGCTGGCAAAGGCCGTCTGCGCGCCAAAGCGGTCGGTGATCTGCAAAGAGGGTGTACTGCGTTTTTCCATAAAGTTTCCTTGTATTATAAATGCACTATTGTGTGTCAGACGGACAGTATCAACATACCGGTTCTGTGGCAAAAAGTCAAGAGCCCTCTTGCCGTAAAACGCAATGCCGGACAGCCCGCAGACTGTCCGGCATTGCGATAAAAGCATCAGGTTTAAAGGCCGTTCCTCTCAGACCGTGTTCTCAGAACACCGCCGGGACGATCCGCTGGGCATCCACATCCACGATACCGTAGGTGTTCAGCCGCAGCTTCGGGATGACCGGCAGGCTTACGAAAGCAAGGGTCATAAAGGCGTCGATATCCTCCGAGATGCCGTGGGCTTTCAGCGCTGCCTTGAGCGCCTGCAGCTTTTCCTCCACAGTCTCGGCGCTCTCGGTGCTCATAAGCCCTGCCACCGGCAGCGGCAGCTCCCCTACCACCTGTCCGTTCAGTGCAAAGGCAAGACCGCCCTTATTTTTGCGCACCGTGTTGCCCGCCAGCACCATGTCGGCATCGTTGGTGCCCGCCACGATGAGGTTGTGGGAGTCGTGGGCGATGCTGGAAGCCACCGCGCCGCATTGCAGGCCGTAGTTGCCCAAAAAGCCCAAGCCCACATGACCGGAGCGGTGATGCCGCTCGAACACCGCCAGCTTGACGATTTTCTGCGCCACATCCACGCCGGGCGCTGTGCCCGGGTGCTGGCAGAACGGAACGATCTTTTCGGTGGTCAGCAGGGCGTGCGGGGTCAGGCAGATCACCCGCTGCCGGGTGCCGGTCTGCTTCAGCTGCAATTGCTCCGGGGTGATTTCATCCATGTTGAAGGAATCGAATACCCTCGCAAAGCGCACCTTGTCCACGGTAAGGGCGGCGGGATGCAGCATTCTGCCCTGCTGCGCCACCAGTTTGCCCTTTTTGTACACCTGCTCCACCGTGAACTGTTCCAGATCCGACAGTACGATCAGGTCAGCGGTGTAACCGGGAGCTACCGCGCCGCTGTGCGTAAGACCGAAGTACTGACACGGGACAAGGGTGCCCATCCGCACTGCCACCACCGGGTCTACCCCGGCGGCAATGGCCTTGCGGATGATATAGTCGATGTGCCCGCCCTGCAACAGGTCTCCGGGGTGCTTATCGTCGGTCACCAGCATACAGCGGCTGCAATAGGGCTCCCGGAACAGGGGCAGCAGGCTTTCCATGTTCTGCGCTGCGGTACCCTCCCGCACCATGATGTACTGGCCGCGCCGCAGCTTTTCCATGGCCTCGTGGATATCTGAGCACTCATGGTCGGACTGTACCCCGGCAACGACATAGGCGTTCAGCTCCTCCCCGCTGAGGAAGGGTGCGTGCCCGTCGATCTTTTTGCCAGCGGCGGTGCAGTCGCAGATCTTCTGCAGGATCTTTTCGTCTGCGCGCACCGTGCTGTAGGAGTTCATCAGCTCAGCCAGACCCAGCACCCGAGGCTGCTGGTAATAGGGGCGCAGCTGCTCCGCTTCCAGCACCGCGCCGGACTCGTCCAGCCCGGTGGCAGGCACGCAGGAGGGCAGCATAAAGTAGACCGAAAGCGCCAGATCTTTGGTGGTCTCCAGCATAAAGTCCAGCCCCGCCGTACCGGCTACATTGGAGATCTCGTGCGGGTCGGTGACCACCGCCGTGGTGCCGTGGGGCAGCACAGCCTGCTCAAAGGCCGGGCCGCAGAGCATGGAGCTTTCAATGTGGATGTGCCCATCCACAAGCCCCGGGCAGACATACTTGCCCTGCAAGTCCAGCTCAGTCTCGCCGGTATAGTGTCCCACGCCAAGGATGATGCCTTGACGGATAGCTACATCGGCCTGCTCGATCTCGTTTGTGAACACGTTGATGACCCGGGCATTTTTCAGCACAAGCTCTGCCCGTACGTCCCCCTTTGCTGTCAGGATCTGCTGCTTCAAGGTTTCCATTTTCATAAGAACCCCCTTATCCTGTTTTCCTGTAAAAAGCTTCTATATGAAGGCTTCCCCCGGTCGGGGGAAGCTGTCACCGAAGGTGACTGATGAGGGCGCAGGTAAGCAGCAGCTTACGGGTAATTCCCCCTCATCCGTCATTGCTGACGCAATGCCACCTTCCCCCCAAGGGGGAAGGCTTTTGCTCTGGGTCAAGCTGCAAAAGTGGACTGCCGTGAGCCGCATCCACGGAATCGTACCGTTTACATGGCAATCCAGCCAAAGGCGTTTGCCACCGAGCTTGCCAGAATGATGGCTGCAAAAATGGGGCACAGCCAGCGGATCATAAAATTGAACACCGGCTTGCGGCGGAAGCGCTGACCGTCCTGCTCCACCTCCTGCGCGATCTGCTCCACGCCGATGACGCGGGACACCAGCAGGCAGGTGGCAATGGCTGCAATGGGCATCATGACCGAGTTGGTCAGGAAGTCGAAGAAGTCCAGAAACTGCATCCCAAACACGGTCACCCCGGCCAGCGGGCCGTAGCCCAGTGCCGACAGGCTGCCCAGCACCACCATGATGGCGCCGATGAGCACGGTGGAGCGGGTGCGGTCCCAGCCCAGCTCATCTTCAAAGGTAGAGACGGCGCTCTCGGTCAGAGCGATGGAGCTGGTAATGGCTGCAAACAGCACCAGCACAAAGAACAGCACACCCACCACAGTGCCCAGACCCATGCTGGCAAACACCTTGGGGATGGTGATGAACATCAGTGCAGGACCGGCCTGCAGAGTGTCCGGGTCGCCGCCGGAGAAAGCGAACACCGCCGGGATGATCATCAGACCCGCCATGATGGCAATGGCGGTATCGAACACCTCCACGTTCTCGGTGGACTCCTCAATGGAGACGTCCTTCTTCATATAGGAGCCGAAGGTGACCAGAATGCCCATGGCAATGGACAGAGAGTAGAACATCTGCCCCATGGCGGTGACCACGGTCATCCAGGAGAAGTTTTTGGGGTTGGGCACCAGAAAATACTTCACACCCGCCAGTGCACCGGGACGGGTGACAGAGTAGCCCGCAATGACCAGCGACAGCACCACCAGCACCGGCATCATCACCTTGGAGACGCGCTCCACGCCGTTGCGCACACCGGCAAAGATAATGCCCAGCGTGAACAGGCTGAACAGCAAAAAGGCCAGTTCGGCCTGCAAGCCGTTGGTGATAAAGGCGGAGAAGTAGCCGTCTGTCGCCAGATTGCTGCCGCGGCCGCACAGGTACTCGGCCAGATAGTGGATGACCCAGCCGCCGATGACCGAATAATACGGCACGATCAGGATGGGGATGATGGCGTTGATCCAGCCGCCGAACCGGATGCCCTTGCCCTTACCGAAGTGGGCGTAGGCGCTGACTGGGCTTTTGTGGGTCATACGGCCCAGCGCGGTCTCGGCCACGATCATGGTATAGCCAAAGGTGACTGCCAGCAGAATGTATACCAGCAGAAAAATGCCGCCGCCGTATTTGGCTGCCAGATACGGAAAGCGCCAGATGTTGCCCAGACCCACCGAAGCGCCTGCGGCTGACAGCACGAACCCGATCTTACCGGAGAATGCACTGCGTTTGTGTTGTTGTTCCATATTATTAATCCTCTTTTCTTATCCGCTTTAAAAAATAAGCAGAACAAGTGTACCATATCTGCGGACAAGTAGCAAGGCAATAGCCAAAACTCCCCTGCCAAAGCCAGACGGCTTTAACAGGGGAGTTTGCGCATTGCTATTTTTTACAGCTTATGGTACTTGCGGTCCTCTTCCTCGTAGACGGGGTCGCAGGTCAGGTACATGCCCAGACGGTTCAGGGTGCTGCTGTCCACGCTGGAAAGCAGCACGGTGGAGTGCACATCGCAGCCCTTGAGGTTGGGCAGCTGGTGCATGGCTGCTGCGGCAAGCTCGCTGGAAGCGGCAGAGCTGGACAGGGCGATCAGGATCTCGTCGGTATGCAGACGGGGGTTCCTGCCACCCAGATAGTTGGTCTTGAGGGTCTGGATAGGCTCGATGGCAGCGGCGCTGACCAGATCCGTCTCCTGCGGGATGCCCGCCAGATACTTGAGCGCATTGATCAGGGCGCTTGCGGTAGCACCCAGCAGCGGGCCGGTCTTGCCGGTGATGACAGTGCCGTCGCTCAGCTCAATGGCAGCAGCCGGTGCGCCGCCGGTAGCCTCGCTGCGGGCGTGTGCCTGCTTTTCCACTTCCCGGGCCCCCATGGTCAGCCCGGCCTGATTCATCAGCAGCTCCAGCTTGTAGCGCTCGCTCTCCTTGGCGGTGCCGGTGATCTTCTGCTCGCACAGGCACTTGTAGTACCGGCGCACGATCTCCTTGCGGGAGGCCTCGCAGCAGACTGCATCGTCCACGATGCAGTTGCCAGCCATGTTCACACCCATGTCCGTGGGGGACTTATAGGGGCTCTGGCCTGCAATCAACTCGAACATCGCATTCACCACCGGGAAGATCTCGATGTCACGGTTGTAGTTCACGGTGGTCACGCCGTAGGCTTCCAGATGGAAGGGGTCGATCATGTTCACATCGTTCAGGTCTGCGGTGGCAGCCTCGTAGGCCAGATTGACCGGGTGCTTCAGGGGAATGTTCCAGATGGGGAAGGTCTCGAACTTGGCGTAACCGGCCTTGACGCCCCGCTTATATTCATGGTACAGCTGGGACAGGCAGACGGCCATCTTTCCGCTGCCGGGGCCGGGCGCGGTGATGACCACCAGCGGGCGCTCGGTCTCAATGTACTCGTTGCGGCCGTAGCCCTCGTCGCTGACAATGCGGGCCACATCGTTGGGGTAGCCGGGGATCTTGTAGTGGCGGAAGGTGCGGATGCCCAGACTGCTCAGCCGCTTTTCAAAGGCTTCCACCTCGGCGGCGGCGGTGTACTTGGTCACGCACACACTGCCCACATACAGCCCCATCTCCTGAAAAGCGTCGATGAGACGCAGCACGTCCAGATCGTAGGTGATGCCGTAGTCGCCGCGCACCTTGCTGCTGATGATGTCCTCGGCGCTGATGACGATGACGATCTCGGCCTGCTCCTTGAGCTGCAAAAGCATCTGCAGCTTGGAGTCCGGCTGAAAACCGGGCAGCACGCGGGAAGCGTGGTAATCGTCGAACAGCTTGCCGCCGAATTCCAGATACAGCTTATTGTCAAACTTCTTGATGCGCTCGCGGATATGCTCGGACTGCATCGCAAGATATTTGTCGTTGTCAAATCCTATTTTCATCGTTCGTTTCCTCTCTGGTGGCCCGGCACACCATACCCGGGCTTTAAAATCACGAATATAAGTATACCACAGCCCGGGGTGGGGTGCAATGCAAAACAAAGCGCTGAACGTAATTCCGGCAGGATAGGCCGTTTTGGGCGGTATATTGTCCTGTTTTTTGTGAAAATGGTGCCTGCGTAAAACGCAAAGGGGACTGCCGCGGTGTGCGGCAGTCCCCTTTGCTCTTATGAAGAACTATCCGTATGGAGAAGAGAATGGCTTGTTACTTCGCCTCAGCAGGCTGGGTCTTTTTGATAAGGCTCAGGATCACTGCGCCCAGCACGCTGCCCACAGCCAGCGCCACGCAGTACAGCGCAGCATGGTCCACCACCGGGAATACGAAGATGCCGCCGTGGGGTGCGCGCAGTGCACAGCCGAAGGTCATGGACAGCGCACCAGACACTGCAGAGCCAATGACACAGCTGGGCAGGACGCGCAGCGGGTCGGCTGCTGCGTAGGGGATAGCGCCCTCAGACACGAAGCACAGGCCCATGACGTAGTTCACAATGCCGTTGCGGCGTTCGTCCAACGTCCACTTGCGGGGGCAGAAGGTGGTGGACAGGGCAATGGCAATGGGAGGAACCATGCCGCCCACCATGACGGCGGCCATCACCTCGTAGTTACCGGAGGCAAGAGCTGCGGTGCCAAAGACGTAGGCTGCCTTGTTGACCGGGCCGCCCATATCCACGCTCATCATACCGGCCACGATAGCGCCCAGCAGCACCTTGGAGCTGCCGCCCAGTGCGTTCAGCCAGTCGGTCATGGCGGTATTGATCATGCCCATTACCGGGTTCACGGCGCACATCATCGCACCTACGATAAGAATGCCGCCCAGCGGGTAGATGAGCATGGGGCGGATACCGTTCAGGCTGGCGGGCAGCTTTTCGGTGATCTTTTTAAGGAACTGCACGATGTAGCCCGCTGCAAAACCGGCCAGCAGCGCTGCAAGGAAGCCGCCGGAGATGCCGGTGGTGCTGCCTGCGGCAAGGTCGGTGAAGTTGGTGCCGTTCATAGCCAGCACGCCGCCTGCAAAGCCTACGGCCAAGCCCGGACGGTCGGCGATGGACATGGCAATGAAGCCTGCCAGAATGGGCAGCATATAGCCGAAGGCTGCGCCGCCCACCGTCTTGAAGAAGGCGGCAACGGGGGTGTTCATGCCGAAGTTTGCGGGGTTGATGCTGTAATCATCCAGCAGGAAGGCCAGCGCGATCATAATGCCGCCGCCTACCACGAAGGGCAGCATGTGGGAAACGCCGTTCATCAGGTTCTTGTACAGGCTGCGGCCAAAGCTGTCCTTACCGGTGGTGTCGTCCTCGGCCGCTGCGCCGCCCTCGGCGTGGAAAACAGGCACCTCGCCGTGGGCGATTTTCTTAATGAGCTCCTCCGGCTTATGGATGCCGTCGTCTACGCGGGTGAACAGCACCGGTTTGCCGTCGAAGCGGGCGGTGTCCACCTTTTTCTCCGCTGCTACGATAATGCCGTCACAGGCGGCGATCTCGGCGCGGGTCAGGATATTCTTTGCGCCGTCCGAGCCGTTGGTCTCCACCTTGGTGGGCAGACCCAGCTTGTCGCCGGCCTTGGTCAGTGCCTCGGCGGCCATATAGGTGTGGGCAATGCCGTTGACGCAGGCGGTCACAGCCAGAATGCGGTAGCCGTCCTGCGGGATAGCCTGCTGGGTAAAGCTCTCTGCACCAAACTGTGCTTCTTCCTGCGCGTCGATGCACTCCAAGAACTCCTTGGGGGTCTTGGCGGCTTTAAGCTTTTCCACAAAGTCCTCGTTCATCAGCATCTGCATCATGCGGGCCAGCATATCAACGTGCAGGCTGCCGTTTTCCGGAGCGGCAATGGCAAACAGCAGGTCGGTGGTGCCGTCATCCTCAGCGTTGTACTGCACCGGGGTGCTCAGCCGCAGGGCGGCCAGACTGGGGCGGGTGACCACATTGGTCTTGGCGTGGGGCACGGTGATGCCGTTATCCACATAGGTAGAGCCCTCGGCCTCGCGGGCGTAGAGCGCCTTTTTGTAAGCCTCCTTGTCGGTGATGTTGCCGTGGGTAGCCTGCAGCTCCACCAGACGGCTCAAGATCTCCTCCTGCGTCTGCAGCGCCTCGTCCAGCGCAATGGACTGTGCGGTAAATAACTCGGTAATGCGCATAAACGTTCCTCCTATTCCTTTATCCTATCAAAGCTGCGCCAGCAGCTCGTCGATCTTTTCCTTTGTGGCAAGCCCAAGGCTGAAGGCCGTGGCGCTGCCGCAGGCGGTGCCCAGCCGCAGCGCCTGCGCGTAGCTGCGGCTTTGCAGATACCCGGCCACAAAACCGGCCACCATGCTGTCGCCTGCGCCTACACTGTTGACCACCTTGCCCTTGGGGCAGCCGATGCGGTGCACCTGTCCCTGCTCGTCCAGCAGCAGCGCACCGTCCCCGGCCATGCTCACCAGCACATTGCGTGCCCCCTTTTCCTGCAGAGTGCGGGCAGCTGCTACGATCTCTGCGTCAGTGGTCAGCACCTTGCCTACGATCTCGCCCAGCTCATGGTTGTTGGGCTTGATGAGGAAGGGATGGTAGGGCAGCACATTCACCAGCAGGTCGCGGGTGGCATCCACCACCGCGCGCACGCCCTTGTCCTGCAGCCGCGCCAGCAGCCGCTCGTAGACGCTCTGCGGCAGGCTTGCCGGGATGCTGCCCGCCAGAATGAGGATATCGCCCTCGGTCAACTTATCCAGCTGGGCTTCCAGCTGCTGCAAGGCACTTTCCGGGATGGCAGGACCTGCGCCGTTCAGCTCAGTCTCCTGCCCGGCCTTGATCTTGACGTTGATTCGGGTCATGCCGCTTTCCAGATGCACAAAGTCGGTCTTGAGCCCCTGTGCCGCCAGACCGCGCTCCAGCCATGCGCCGGTCTCACCGGCTACAAAGCCCAGCGCCACGCTCTCGCAGCCCAGCTGCGCCAGCACGCCGGACACGTTGATGCCCTTGCCGCCCAGCACGCAGTCCTCGCCTTGGGCGCGGTTCACTGCGCCCACCTCCAGCGGTGCGTCCAGACGCACAACGTAATCAATAGCCGGGTTAAAGGTAACGGTATAGATCATGCTTCTGCCTCCTTTACAAAGGTATACTGCTTATATTTCGGGTTCGGGCAGCGGTTGGTCAGGATGGCTCCGCCGTGCAGATCCGTGATGACCGCCGGATAAATTTTAGAAAATTTGGCGTCATCCACAAGGAACCAGCTTTCCCGGGCGCGGCGGACGGCAGCGGCCTTTACCGCTGCTTCCTCGGGGTCCGGGGTGGTAAAGCCCGCCTCCAGCGCCACGCCGTTGGCACCCATGAATGCTTTGGTGAAGTTATATTGCTGGATGCTGCTGACCGTCGGAGCGCCCACGATGGCCTCGGTCTGGGGACGCAGCAGCCCGCCGGGCAGATACACCCGGCAGCCCTTTTGCGCCAGCAGCCGGGCGTGCGCCACGCCGTTGGTCACATAGGTGGCCTTGAGCGCCGCCCCTGTCAGCATCCGCACCAGCTCCAGCGTGGTGGTGCCTGCATCAATGAACACAAAATCCTCGGCGGCGATGAGCGCTGCGGCGGCTGCGGCAATGCTGCGCTTTTCGGCTACCGCCAGCGTCTCCTTAGCCTCCATGGTGGGCTCGTCTGCCAGAAAGCGGCTGTCCGGCAGGGTGGCCCCTCCGTGTACCTTGGTCAGCCTGCCCTGCCGGTCCAGCTCGGTCAGGTCACGCCGAATCGTGGATTCGCTGGTGTGCAGCGCCTCGCACAGCTGCTGCACCGTCACGGTGCGCTGCTCGTTCAGCTGCTCTAGGATCAGCGCAAAACGTTCCTCTGCCAGCATAGTGTCTCTCCCCTTCTTTCCTTCCCACGCCTGACCGGTTTTGCGCGGTCTTGGCGTGTTTTGGTTGTTTGCATCTTTATTATAGCAAAAACGCTGTCAAAATCAATCACTTCCAGTCATTTTCGTTCACAAAGAATTTTCAACATTTTTGTGCAGAATTTCCAGCACCTTGGATACAAGAGCTTTTGCACGCAAAAAGACCACCGCACTCTTATCATGCGGTGGTCTTTTTTTTGCATTTATGCGACCAGTCGTGACCGGTTTTGGTGCTCCGGCTGGTTTACATTAGGCGTCCGAGCGGGAGTAAGCGTTCTTCATCTGGCTGCTCAGCTCAAACAGGACTTTGTCCAGTGTGTCGGCGGCCTTCTCCTGCAGCATGGCGGCAATGGCGGTGTTGGCTTCCTCCCGCAGGGCGGCGCGACGGGCAGCGTCCGACTCGGCGGCAAGCTTTGCATCGTACCCGTTCACCAGTGCGCGGGCAGCGGAGAGCACGGCCTCCTCATAGCGCTCGAGGTGGAACAGGGATTTATTATAGGAGGCGTCTGCCATGGCGGCGATCAGGCGGCTGGTCCAGTAGAAGTTATCGGTGGACACGGTGCCGGTGGTGTTTGCCAGATACTCCGGGGTGCGCTCCACGTTGGCGTAGAAGGGCACCATGGTGTTGAAGGCGTTGGAGGCATAGGCCACCCACTCCACAGCGCGGGATTCCTCCGGCTGGTCGGGGCGCATCTGCAAAAGCGCCATAAAGTCGTTGCGGTTGATGCCGATGGAGCGGTATGCGCCCTTTGCGGACTTGTCGCCGTAGCTCAGGTAGGGATCATAGGGAGTGCCCTGATAGTGGCTGGACAGCATATACTTGATGTCCTCCGGGGTCACCTTGCGCTCCGGCACCATGCACCACGGCAGGTCGTCGGACATGGGGGTGTAGTCGGCGTCAGCACCCTCCCACACCCATGTGCGGGGGTTGAGGTAGCGCAGCATATACCATGCGCGGGGGGTGTTGTAAACGTGGTCGGCATCATCGTGGCTGCCAAAGGCGTCCCGGGGGTTCAGTGCGCCGTCCAAAGAAAGGTCGAGGTGATTCTTGGCAATGAACTCCCGCAGATCGGCAGAGCAGAGGTAGTTTTCCTGTGCGCCGAAAGCATCTTCCAGATCAAAGGTATCGATGCCCAGTTGGTTGGGCATGACCACATACACATCGTCCGGCACGCGGCGTGCGATCCAGTGGTGACCGCCGATGGTCTCCAGCCACCAGATCTCGTTTACATCCTGAAAAGCGATGCCGTTCATCTCGTAAGTACCGTACTGCTCCAGCAGGCTGCCCAGACGCAGCACGCCCTCGCGGGCAGAGTGGATGTAGGGCAGCACCAGATAGACGATATCTTCCTCGCCGATGCCGCCGGGCACCTCGGGCTTTTCGCCCTTGGCGGGCTGATACTCCACCAGCGGGTCTGCCCCCAGCACGCGGGGATTGGAGGTGATGGTCTCAGTGGCGGTCATGCCCACGTTAGCGGCGTTGACGCCAGAGGCTGCCCAAATGCCCTTGCCCTCCACGGCGTTGGGCATGGCGGTAAACCGCAGTGCGCCTTCCGGCAGGGGGATCTCCACATGGGAGAGAACGCTGCGGTAGGTCTTGGGCAGATCCTCCGGGTGGATCACGGTGAATTTTTTAGCGGTGAAATGGCCGGAGCCGGAGTCATCGTTGCGGGCGATCATGGTAGAGCCATCGTACGATGCTGCCTTGCCGACCAGAATGGTAGTGCAAGCCATAGGTTTTCCCTCCATATTCTATAATGTGCCTCTATTGTAGAACTTTTGCAGCGGAATTGCAACCGGGACGATTTAAAATGGCCTCCGCGTGCGCTTTGGCCATAAACTAAGGTATTATTCTTTATAGTTTCGCGTTTGTCGCGCTCTGCGGAGCGCTCCAAACGCTTTTTTCACGGGCGGGGTCGTAGCGGTGAGCAGCAGGTGCAGTCTAAACCGCCATTTTATCATTACAGCCCCTCTTGTGAAAAGGCAATTCTGGAAAATCCGCAGATTTTCCAGAATTGCGAAATAAAAATAATTATTCCTCTGAAAATGGCTAGAGCACAGCGGAAGCCATTCAAAATCATTCCACAACAAAAAACGCCGCGCTGCGTACCACGGCAGAGCGGCGGGAGATGGAATGCTTTTTCTGGCTGTTACTGGGCTGCCCAGTAGAAGTCCTCGCCGGGCAGCGCACCGCCCACGGCGGCGGGGTCGGCATCGTAGAGCACCTGCAGGTAACCGGAGACGTCTGCCTTCAGTTCCTCGCCGGTCAGGCAGACGATGTTGCAGTTGGGCAGTGCCTTTTTGGCAATGGCGGCTTTTGCCACCACGCCCTGCTCCTCACACAGAGCGGCAGTGCCGTCCAGATCGGTGTTGGCGGCGTCCACGCTCTGGGCGTAGTCTGCCAGAAAGGCGGCTACCACGTCCGGGTGCTCCTCGGCATAGGCTTTGCGCACCACGGTCACACCGGTGATCAGCTGGGTGTCTGCCACCTTGTCCCACTCGGCGGTCAGGTCAAGGGCTACCCGCAGGGTATCGTCCTTCAGCCCGGCAGCGGTCACATAGGGCTGGGGCAGCACCGCAATGGCGTCCTGCGTGGCGGCCATCTGGGCGGTCACCTCGGTAGCCTCGCTGTAATACTGGATGTCCACATCCTTGTCCGGGTCAAGGCCGTTGGCGGTAAGCAGATAGCGCAGCACATACTCCGGGGTAGTGCCCTTGCCGGTGGACAGGATGGTGCGGCCCTTGAGGTCGGCCATGCTGTGGACGGTGTCGCCCTGCTCCACCACATACAAAACGCCCAAGGTGTTCACTGCCACGGCCTGAATGCCGCCGCTGGTTTTCTGGTACAGGGTCGCAGCCAGATTGGCCGGGATAGCAGCCATGTCCAGCTCACCCTTGATGAGCAGCGGCACGATCTCATCCGCAGCGCCGTAAAGCTGCAAATCGTAGTCCATGGCGGCGGTACCGGCCTGCTCCATTGACAGCAGGTTGACAAGCCCCATGGTGGTGGGACCCTTCAGCCCGGCGATACGCAGCGGCTCGGTGGCAGACAGCGGCGCTGCGGTCTCTTTCTCAGAAGCAGCCGCAGAGGAAGCAGCCTCGGACATCGCTGCGCTGGAAGCGGCAGAACTTGCGCTTCCGCCGCAGGCTGCAAGGCTCAGTGCAAGGCTGAACGCCAGCAGTAAGGACAGGATCTTTTTCATGAAATACTCCTTTTCACACCCGGCACGCCCCGGTACGGGAAGCGGAAACCGGTCTTTTTTTGAAAAATTTTGCAAAATCATTTGCTTTGCGCGTTCCAGTTTACTATAATAGGGATAAAAATACCGTTGCGTGCGCAACGTAATTGCAGGAGGCTGCGGAGAACGCTATTTTCTCTGCGGAGTTGCGATGAATAATTATCTGCCGCTGTTACAAAACACCACGCTGTTCGCGGGTCTTTCCGCTGCAGAGCTCAGCACGCTGCTGTCCAGGCTGGGGGGCAGTGTGCGCAGCTACGGCAAGGGCGAAGCCCTTGTGCTGGCGGGGGAGCCCAGCCGCCGGGTGGGCATCGTGCTGTCCGGCGAGCTGGAGGCCTACCGCCCGGCACCGGGCGGGGTGCGCATCCCCATCGCCCAGGTAGAGCCGGGCGGGGTGTTCGGGGACGTGCTGGGAGGCTCCAGCCTGTCCAGCCCGGTCACCGTGCTGGCTGCCGCCCCCTGTGAGGTGCTGCTGCTGCCCTACGAGCGGCTGCTGCTCTCGGACGGCAGCCCCGCCCACCAGCGGGTGGTGCAGAACCTTGTGCGCACCATCAGCGATAAATATTTTTCCCTCTCCCGCCGCATCGACCTGCTGGTGATGAAAAGCCTACGCGCCAAGGTGGCGGCCTATCTGCTCAGCGAGGCCTCCCGCGCCCACAGCCTGACCTTCAGCATCCCCTTCTCCCGCATCCAGCTGGCGGATTACCTCAACTGCGACCGCAGCGCCCTTTCCCGGGAGTTGAGCACCATGCAGAAGGAAGGACTCATCGACACCTACCGCAGCAGCTTCAAGCTGCTGGAGCCGGATGCCTTGCAGCAGATGGTGCAGTGACCCCCTGACTACTTTTATCAATAAGGAGCGATAAAACAATGTCCAAGCCCGTACTCTGGATCGTGATTCCCTGCTACAACGAGGAGCAGGTGCTGCCCATTACAGCACCCATGTTTCTGGAAAAGATTCACAGTCTGACCGCACAGGGGCTGGTCAGCGATAAAAGCCGGGTGCTCTTTGTCAACGATGGCTCCCGCGACAAAACGTGGGAACTGATCCAAGGCTTTGCCGCACAGGACGAGCACTATATCGGCATTTCCCAGAGCCGCAACCGCGGCCATCAGAACGCCGTGCTGGCGGGACTGATGGAGGCACTGCACAGCGACAGCTGTGACATTACCATCTCCATTGACTGCGACGGTCAGGACGATATCAACGCCATGGACGAGATGGTGAAAAAGTATCTGGACGGTGCCGAGGTAGTGTACGGTGTGCGCAGCCGCCGGGACACTGACACCTTCTTCAAGCGGTTCACCGCCGAGGGCTTTTATCATGTGATGAACGCTCTGGGCGCGGATATCGTGTTCAACCACGCAGACTACCGCCTGATCAGCACCCGCGTGCTGGAAAGCTTTGCGGATTATAAGGAGGTTAACATCTTTTTGCGGGGCATGGTGCCGCTGGTGGGCTTTGCCCACGATGTGGTCACCTACGAGCGCCACGAGCGCCTGGCCGGCGAGAGCCACTACCCCCTGAGCAAGATGCTGGCGCTGGCTTTTGACGGCATTACCAGCCTTTCCAACAAGCCTATCCGCATCATCACCGGAGCGGGCATCGTGGTGAGCCTTGTCAGCTTTATCGGGGTCATCTGGGCCATCGTGTGCGCTGCCATGGGCAGCAGTGTGGCAGGCTGGGCCTCCACCGTCTGCATCGTCTGCTTTATGGGCGGTGTGCAGCTGGTGTGTCTGGGCGTGATCGGTGAGTATATCGGCAAGATCTATATGGAAACAAAGGCCCGCCCGCGCTATATCATCTCGGAGCGCACATGGGCTCCCTACGAAAGGAAATATCACGGATGAGCAAGCAAAGCTGGAAGGGCAGCACCCTTCTGAACCCGGAGCCGCCGGTACTGGTATCCTGCGGCGGGCTGGACAAGCCCAACCTTATCACCATCGGCTGGACAGGCACCATCTGCACCCAGCCCAGCATGGTATCCATCAGCGTGCGCCCGGAGCGGTACAGCCATCAGCTGCTGTGCGAGAGCGGGCAGTTCGCCATCAACCTGCCCACCGAAAAACTGGTGCGCGCCATCGACTGGTGCGGCGTGAAGAGCGGCCGCGAGGTGGACAAGTTTGCCGCCTGTGGTCTGCATGCCGCCCCCGGCAGCGTGCTGACCGACTGCCCGGTGCTGGAGGAAAGCCCGGTCAATCTGGAGTGCCGCATCACCCAGCGCATCCCGCTGGGCAGCCACGACCTGTTTTTGGCTGAGGTGGTGGCCTGCGATGTGGACGAGAGCCTGCTGGACGAAAAAGGCAAGCTGTGCTTGGACAAGGCAAACCTCATCGTGTACAGCCACGGCGAGTATCTGGCCCTTGGCAAAAAGCTGGGCACCTTCGGTTACAGCGTGCGGAAGAAAAAGCCCGCAAAACGCAAGAAACAGTAAAAGCAACTCCGCAAAAACAAGTACAGCAAGGCTGAGCATCCGAGAAAGTCAGATGCTCAGCTTTTTCCATTTTCGCAGGCAGCAGCTTCGGCTCTATAATAAAAGCTTTCTTTCTGCCGAATCTGCCCAGAGCAGCGCGGCAGGCATTTTCAATCGTCCGATTCCCGTTGCATTCCGTCCGATTTTGTGATATACTCCCTACTGCTGTGCTTTTTTGTACAGTATCCTCAAAGAGCAACTTAGGATTTTAGGCTCCCCGGTGCCACTCGAGCGGTGCCGGGCAAAACCCACAGGAGCTGGCGGTTCCTGTGCGGTCAAAATCAAACCGCTGGAGTATTATCATGAATCAGAATTCTTCCGTCCGTAAGCTGGTGCACTGCGGTGTAGTGGCAGCCATCTATGTGGTGCTGTGTCTGGCACTGCAGCCCCTTTCCTATGGTGCTGTGCAGGTGCGTGTGGCCGAGGCTCTGTGCCTGCTGCCCGTGTTCGGTGCTGAGTACATTGTAGGCGTGGTGCTGGGCTGCTTCTTGGCAAACCTGTTGGGCTCCACCATCGTGGATGTGATCTTTGGCACACTGGCTACCCTGCTGGCTTGCCTTGTCACCTACAAGCTGCGCAATGTGCGCTTCAAGGGTCTGGCCATTGCCGCCAGCCTGCCCCCGGTGCTGTTCAACGCCGTGATCATCGGCATTGAGATTGCCGTGATGTTCCCGGACCCCACGTCCAGCGCCCCCATCTGGCTGGCCTGCATCACCAACGGCATCTCGGTTGGCATCGGTGAGCTGATCAGCTGCACCGTGCTGGGCGTTGTGCTGGTAAAGCTGATTGAGAGCAACGCCGCACTGCGCAAGGTGTTTGTGACGGAATAACACAAGGAGGTTTCCATGCAGCCAAACGGTATGATCTTCTGGGACTGGAACGGTACCCTGATGGACGATGTGGATTTTACCCACAGCTGCCTGAACTGGATGCTGGAGACCCACGGCTACCCCCAGCGGTACGATCTGGCAGCCTACCGGGAGCTGTTCGGCTTTCCCATCGAGGACTACTACCGCTGTGCCGGGTTCGATTTTGCGCGGCACCCCTACCCGGAGCTTGCCGCCCGCTTTATGGAGCACTACAACGCCGGTGTGCCCGGCTGCGCTGTAACGGCACACGCCGTTGACACCCTGCAAACGCTGGCCCGCATGGGCTGGCAGCAGGCTGTGCTTTCCGCCTCCCGCCGTGATTACCTGATCGAGCAGGTATCCGCCCGGGGTCTGCAAGGCTTTTTTACCGAGTTGCTCGGCCTTGCGGACATTTACGGCGTAAGCAAGGTACAGCTTGGCACCGACTATCTGCGCCGCACCGGCATTGACCCATCGGCCTGTGTGATGGTCGGCGACACCGACCACGATGCCGCGGTGGCTGCGGCCATCGGTGCAACTTGTGTGCTGTACACCGGCGGGCATCAGTCCCGCGCCCGGCTGGAAAAGGCCAGTCCCTACGTCATCGACGACCTCGCCCAGCTGCCCGCACTGCTGGAAACGATATGATATTAGTGGCTCAGAAACGCCTGTCGGTGGTTCTGAGCCACTTTTTTACAGCCTGTTCGCGCAAAAGCAAAAAAAGACCAGTACACAAATGTGTACTGGTCTTTTTTGGTCGGAGCAGCGGGATTTGAACCCACGGCCTCCTCGTCCCGAACGAGGCGCGCTACCAACTGCGCTATGCCCCGAAAATACCGCAACCCAATGGGCTGCGGTCTGGTTGGGGATGAGAGAATCGAACTCCCACAAGTAGAGTCAGAGTCTACCGCACTACCACTATGCAAATCCCCAATATTCGGTTGTGTCAGCCGCGCCGTGCGTTGCTGACAAGGGATATTATACACGCCGGCGGGCTGCTTGTCAACCATTTTTTCAGTTTTTCTGCAAAAGTTTTCGCAGCGGTTTTCCGATGCACACAGGCTTGTAAATTTTTGGTTTTTCTCTTGACAGCACTCCCCTTTCGGAATACTCTAATACTATAAAAAGGTAGGACCCCGGTCAGCCCGGCACCCTTTGCCGGACCGTTCGGCTTTGCCTGAATGATAATGAAAGAGGGTATTTGAATGAAAAAACGTGTTGGTATCCTGACTTCCGGCGGCGATTGTCCGGGCCTGAACGCCACCATCCGCGGCGTTGCAAAAGCACTGTACGCCCGCATGGGAGATAACGTGGAGATCGTGGGCATCGCCAACGGTTACAGCGGCCTGATCAACGGCGACTACCGTGAAATGAACGAGGACGACTTCCGCGGCATCCTGACCTTAGGCGGCACCATTCTGGGCACCAAGCGCACCCCCTTCAAGCTGATGCGTGTGGTGGAGGACGACAACATTGATAAGGTTGCCGCCATGAAAAAGACCTACAAGGCGGCAAAGCTGGACTGCCTGCTGTGTCTGGGCGGCAACGGCACCCACAAGACCGCCAACCTGCTCTCGCAGGAGGGGCTGAACATCATCGGCCTGCCCAAGACCATTGACAACGATATCTACGGCACCGATGTGACTTTCGGCTTCCACACCGCTGTGGATATCGCCACGGACGTCATCGACCGCATCCACACCACCGCCGGCAGCCACAGCCGCGTGATGTGCATCGAGATCATGGGCAACAAGGCGGGCTGGCTTACCCTGTACTCCGGCATTGCCGGCGGTGCGGACATCATTCTGCTGCCGGAGCTGCCCTACGATATCGACCGCGTATGCGAGGCTGTGGAGCGCCGCGCCAAGAAGGGTTCCAACTTCTCTATCCTTGCCGTGGCCGAGGGTGCCATCAACACCGAGGAAGCCCGCATGAAGCGCAAGGACTGGATGGCCAAGCGTGCCGAGGCCGGCCTTGGCACCACCGCCACCAACCGCATTGCACAGGCCGTGCAGAAAAAGACCGGCATGGAGACCCGCGTGTGCATCCCGGGTCATATGCAGCGCGGCGGCAGCCCCAGCGCCTACGACCGTGTACTGGCCACCCAGTTCGGCAGCTATGCCGCACAGCTGGTGGAGGTGGAGCGCTACGGCGTGACCGTGGCCATGGTGAACCGCCGGGTGACCGAGAATCGTCTGGCAGACATTGCCGGTAAGACCCGCAATGTGCCCGAAAACTGCGAGCTGCTGAGCGTGGCGCGCCGCATGGGCGTGTGTCTGGGCTGAACACCGCTTTTCCGTGCAGCTGCCGCCTGCTCCCGTGGCCAGCAGCGCTGCCCGGGCCGCCGTTTCTGCCGCAGCGTAAAAAATATTTTCACATGCCAAAGGGGCTGCCGCACAGCATTGTGCAGCAGCCCCTTTCCTGTTTCTGCCTATTTCTTAGCGGTCGGTCACATCATGCCGGGTGGGCGAGCCCTCGGCAAAGGCGGCGGCGCTTTCCAGCACACCGCGCACCATGCTCTTCACGTCCTCGTAGGTGTAAAAGGCAGTGTGGTCGGTCAGGATCACGTTGGGCATGGCGCGCAGAGCGGCCAGCTCCGGGTTGGGGATCACATCGCCCATGCGGTCGTAGTAGTACAGGCCGTTCTCGTTTTCCAGCACGTCCAGACCGGCAGCGCCCACCTGCCCGCTTTCCAGCGCAGCCAACAAAGCATCGCTGTCGATCAGCTTGCCGCGGGCGGTGTTCACAATGGTCACACCGGGCTTCATCTTGGCAAAGGCCTCGGCATTGAGCAGGTGGTGGTTCTCCTCGGTAGCGTTGGTGTGCAGGGTGATGACATCACTCTCGGCAAGCAGGGTCTCCAGCGGCACATACTTTGCGATCTTCTTCACCTCGTCGTTCTGGTACAGGTCGTAGGCCAGCAGCTCACAGCCAAAGCCGGACAGGTGCTTCAGCACGGTCTGCCCGATGCGCCCCGTGCCGATAACGCCCACGGTGCAGTTGGAGATATCCCGGCCGATCTTGCCCTTCAGGGAATAGTCCTGCACTTCACCGCGCTTGAGGATGTGCCCCGCCTTGCGCAGGCTCATCAGCATGAGCATAATGGCAAAGTTCGCCACACCGTTGGGGGGATAATCCACATTGGAAACCTTCATGCCCAGCTCCCGCGCCTTTTCCAGATCCACATGGTCGTAGCCGATGGAGCGGCAGCAGATCGCCTTTACCCCAAGGTCGTGAAAGCGCTGCAGCATGGGTGCGCTCATATCACAGGGGGTCAGCGATACCGCATCGTAGCCTGCGGCCAGCTGGGCGTTCTCCATGGTAGGATACGCCTCGGTATAGCCGTACTCGATGCCCCGCTGCTTTGCCAGATCCTCCAGAATACCCTGCTCATCGTAGGGGCGCAGGGTGTAGAAAAACACTTTGACTGCCATAAAATTCTCCTTCCGATCCTTCTTTACTAAAATGCGTGCCTGTGCAGCGCGTCCTGCACCGAGCGCCTGCACCTTTATAAGTATGCCTTTATTGTAGCACATTTGCGGGAGGAGGACAGCTTTTTTAGGGTGAATTTTGTTCATTTTGCTGTTGAAGCTGCGTTTTCTGTCCCAAGTGGGCCAAAAAGGTTGTCAAAACACAAAAAACAGGGTATGATAGAAGCCGGATCGCAAAGCTGCGGTCCTTCAATATTGCAAAAGGAGTGTGCTTTGTTATGCGCGCCTATGAACGACTGCTTGATTACGTCAAGGTCTACACCACCTCGGACCCGGAGTCCGGCACCCATCCTTCCGCTGCGCGGGAGTTTGATCTGGCTCACAAGCTGGTGGAGGAGCTGAAGGCTCTGGGCGTAGAGGATGCCCGGGTGGACGAGCACTGCTACGTCTACGGTTCCCTGCCCGCCACCCCCGGCTGCGAGGAAAAGCCCGCGCTGGGTCTGATTGCCCACATGGACACCGCCCCGGATGCCAGCGGCGAGAACGTGAACCCCATCCTGCACGAGAACTATGACGGCGGCGACGTGGTGCTGCCCGCCACCGGCAAGGTGATGAAGGTCTCCGCCTTCCCCTTCCTTGCCTCCATGAAGGGCGAGACCCTGATCACCACCGACGGCACCACCCTGCTGGGTGCAGACGATAAGGCCGGTGTGGCTGAGATCATGACCGCTGTGGAGACCGTCATCCGCGAAGGCCGCCCCCACGGCAAGCTGTGCATCGGCTTTACCCCGGACGAGGAGATCGGCGAGGGTGCCGACCTGTTCGATATCCCCGGCTTTGGTGCAGACTTTGCCTACACGGTGGACGGCGGCGATGCCGGCGACATCGAGTACGAGAACTTCAACGCTGCTGCTGCCACTGTGACCATCCACGGCTTCTCGGTGCACCCCGGCTCCGCTAAGGACACCATGATCAACGCTTCCAACGTTGCCATGGAGTTCCACGGCGCCCTGCCTGTGATGGCACGTCCCGAGACCACTGAGGGGCGTCAGGGCTTCTACCACCTGTGCCAGATGTACGGCGACGTTACCACCGCAAAGCTGGGCTACATCCTGCGCGACCACGATGCCGCCAAGCTGCAGTTCAAGAAGGACAATATGCAGGACATTGCCGATTACCTAAACGGCAAGTACGGCGCAGGCACCGTGGAAGTGGAGATCAAGGACAGCTACCGCAATATGCTGGAAAAGATCAAGCCCCACTTCCACCTCATCGAGACCGCCCGCAAGGCTGTGCGCATGACCGGTCTGGAGCCGGTGGAGGTGCCCGTGCGCGGCGGCACCGATGGCGCTACCCTGAGCTGGATGGGTCTGCCCTGCCCCAATCTGGGCACCGGCGGCTTCAACTTCCACGGCGTGTGCGAGTGCACCACCGTGGAGCGGATGGACCGCTGCACCGAGATCGTGCTGAATATCATCTCCCTGTACGCAGAGTGATCTGCCGAAACCCAGAATAATCATTCCTTATCAAAAAACGGCGGCTGCACTGTGCTTTGTGCAGCCGCCGTTTTTTCATTTAACCTACATTGATATGCCCCACCGGCATGATCTTGCGCTTGTTGTCGTCCGGTTTGGCGGTCAGGCTCATGGCAAAGGCCACCGGGCCTACACGGCCTATGAACATGACCAGCATATACAGGATCTTTGCCCCGTTGTTCAGCTGGCTGGTCACGCCTACGGAAAGGCCCACCGTACCAAAGGCCGAGCAGGACTCGAAGATGGCATCCACCACGGACACGGCGTCCGAGGTGTTGTAATACACCACAATGGCCGAGCCGATGACCGCCACAGCGCCCAGCACGATAATGGTCAGGGCGCGGTAGACCGTCTTGGACTCGATATGATGGTCCGCGATCACGCAATCGTCGCGTCCTTGCGCCACGCTGCGGATGGTCAGGATGATGACCGCGAAGGTGGTCACCTTCACGCCGCCGCCGGTAGAGCCGGGCGCTGCGCCAATGAATTGCAGCACGCTCATAAGCAGCTTGCTCAGGGTGCCGCAGGAGGCCAAGTCCACGGTGTTCATGCCGGCGGTACGGGTGGATACCGACTGGAACAGTGAAGCCATCACCTTGCCGGGCACCGACAGCCCGCCCAGTGTGGCGGGGTTGTTCCACTCCATCAGTCCCAGCCCCAGCGCACCGCCCAGCCACAAGATCACCGAGAAGGAAAGCACCACCTTGGCGTGCAGGGACAGGCGACGTTTTTTATACCACTGGCACAGTTCCACCCAGACCATAAAGCCCAGACCGCCGGAAATGATCATGAACATGATCACTGCCTGCACATAGTAGTTGTTGACATAGGGGGCCAGCGAGGAGTACGCTCCGAACCGTCCGAACAGGTCGAAGCCCGCATTGCAGAAGGCCGAAATGGCGGTAAACACGCTGATCCAGACGCCCTCCAGCCCGAACTGCGGCACAAAGGCGAACAGCAGCAGCAGAATGCCGATGCCTTCAAACATCGCTGCCAGCCCCACCACGATCTTCAGCACGCTTTTGGCCTGATCGTAGCCGTCTGCCGAGACACTCTCGCCCAGCAAGCGCAGATCCCGAAAGCCCATACGCCGGCGCATGGCCAGTGCAAAAAAGCTGGTAAGGGTAACAAGGCCAAGGCCGCCCACCTGAATGAGCAGCAGCACCACCGCCTGCCCGAACCATGTGAACTGCGTCCACGTATCCCGCACCACCAGACCGGTAACGCAGGTGGCGCTGGTGGCTGTGAACATGGCGTTGAGCACGTCCAGCCGTCCGTGCCTGCTGGCAATGGGCAGAGTGAGCAGCAGCGTGCCCAGCGCGATGACAATAATAAAACTGACGCAGATGATCTGGGTCGGGGTGCTCAGTCCCAGCTTTCTTCGCCGGACTGACCTCTGGTGCCGCAGCTTTTTGCGGATATTTTTTATCTTTTCCATAGCATCCTCCCTGCGCAGCACACAGCCGCTTTGCATTCCTTTATAGCATACACCATTTTGCCCGCAGGTTCAACTTGATTTTACAGCCCGGTTGCGGTATTATAAATAAGGTACTGCGTTTTTGGGGGCGTTCTGCCCCAAGGATGCAGAACTGTGTCTCCGTAGCTCAGCTGGATAGAGCGTCCGCCTCCTAAGCGGAAGGCCGTGTGTTCGAATCACATCGGGGACGCCAGCGCAAAACCAAGCCCGGAAGGTTTATGAACCCTCCGGGCTTAGTTTTTGCTTTTCTATGGAAGATAGCCGCCACAACGTTCACACCAGCCTTGCCCCGGCGTGGGGCAGGCTTTCTGCGCCAAGGCTCTGCAGTTTTTGGGGCAGGGCGGCAAGGTCACCGCCGGTATAGTACCAGCTCGCAGCCAGTGCCGCCAGTGCCAGCAGCAAAAGCACCACCAGTGCCTTGCCCAGCCGGTGATGCTTCGGGCGCGGCGGCGTGGGCGGTGCCGCCGTGAGGGCGGCAGGGGTCAGGGCTGCATC